>Ga0180215_1000033_pt1 | contig 221299 bp, 178 predicted proteins | sample eDN3rd37CBELigBY_FD_128871 | JGI IMG/M metagenome (GOLD analysis project Ga0180215, IMG submission 128871) | Enriched backyard soil microbial communities from Emeryville, California, USA - eDNA 3rd pass 37_C BE-Lig BY (version 2) (version 2) | ecosystem: Environmental > Terrestrial > Soil >...
CAACGGCGATCAACGCGATCGCAAAGATGCCGAACGACACACGGACAGGTAACGGCATCGCGCGCTGGTCCTTCAGCGTGTACCGCCGGCACCAGCGAAAGACGAAGATCTGAAGCAGGGTGAATGCCAGAAACGCCACGGCAGCAACCGAGACAGCCGTTCCCCACCCATCAATTGCCAGCCAGGTCAGGTAGAGTCCGGCACCGATGCCACTGATCGCGAGGTTGATCGCGCCCGGTTCGCTGGCTCGGAACTCGCCAGTGATCGCGATCCAGAGGATTGGCGCTGCAATCGCAGCAAGGATCGAACTGATGAAGATGTAGGACATCCTGCCGTCGGCCCATGGCCAGAGGCTCGTGGCCCACGACCACTGCTGGTAGAAGCCAAGTGCCAGGACCAGCAGTGCGACGGCTGAAAGAGATAGGGCGTACCGGATCGAGGAATCACCCATTGTCCCTCACCAATTCGTTTGATCTATCGGAAAATGTGGACGATAGCGTAGCACGTTTCATGGTGATGTGGAACGGGTGTCTGGACATGTCAACCGCATTCACCACAGCACTTCCATGACCGGGCATCCGCTTTCTCGATACACATGTTCCGACACGCGAATCTGATGGTCATCCTGCGGACATCCATCGGTTATGTACAATTCAGCGTTTGTGCATGGAACGGTCAATGATGACGGCGAGGCGGTAGAGCAACGGTGGTAGACGACGGACGGAATCGGACAGAGATCGCACGGGAAGCGGCACGGCGGCGGACGTTCGCGATCATTTCGCATCCGGACGCCGGTAAGACGACGCTGACCGAGAAGTTGCTGCTGTATGGTGGCGCGGTGAACCTCGCCGGGTCGGTGTCGGCCCGCAAGGCGCAGCGGCAGGCAACCAGCGACTGGATGGCGATGGAGCGCGAGCGTGGTATCTCGATCACCTCGACGGTGCTCTCGTTCCCGTATCGCGGTTGCCAGATCAACCTGCTCGACACGCCCGGTCACCAGGACTTCTCCGAGGACACCTACCGGACGCTGACCGCCGCCGACAGCGCCGTGATGGTGCTGGACGCAGCCCGCGGTATCGAGCCGCAGACGCTGAAGTTGTTCGAAGTCTGCCGCCGGCAGGGCATCCCGATCTTCACCTTCATCAACAAACTTGACCGGCCATCACAGTCGCCGCTGGCGCTGCTGGACGAGATCGAGCGGACGCTGGAGATGGCAGTCTGCCCGATGAATTGGCCGATCGGCGACGGACCGGACTTCCAGGGTGTTTACGATCGGGCGACCGACGCCGTCCACCGCTTCGAGCGGACCGAACACGGCGCCCACCGAGCGCCGGTGCGAGTCGCTGGCATCGACGATCCGACGCTGGATAGCCTGCTTGGAGTGAACGCTGCCGCGAAGTTGCGCGAGGATGTCGAACTGCTGGAGATGGCTGGGTCGCCGTTCGATCAGGAGCGGGTGCTGGCTGGCGAACTCACGCCGGTCTTCTTCGGCAGCGCGTTGACCAACTTCGGTGTCCAGTTGTTCCTCGATGCCTTCGTGGACCATGCGCCGTCGCCGGGAGCGCGACCAACCGACCTGCGGCCGGTCGAGGCGAGCGAGCAGGTCTTCTCCGGACAGATCTTCAAGATTCAGGCGAACATGGACCCGCGCCACCGCGACCGCGTTGCCTACCTGCGGGTCGTGTCGGGCAAGTTCGAGCGCGATATGACCGTTCGCCATGCTCGAACCGGCAAGACGATCCGTCTCTCACGGCCGATGAAACTGTTCGGGCAGGACCGCGAGACGGTCGAGGAGGGGTACGCCGGTGACGTTGTCGGGTTGATCAACCCCGGCACATTTGCGATCGGTGACACGGTATCCAGCGAGCCGGTCGGTAGTTTCGCGCCGTTGCCACGCTTCGAGGCTGAGCACTTTGCCCGGCTGGAGAACACGCGAACTGACAAGTACAAGCAGTTCCTGCGCGGGCTGGAGGGCATCGAGGAAGAGGGCGGTATCCAGCTCCTCTATCCGGTCGATTCCCACCGGCGCGAGCCGATCCTGGCAGCGGTCGGTCAACTCCAGTTCGATGTTGTTCGTGCGCGACTGGAAGCCGAATATGGCGTCGAGACGCGGCTGGAGCCGCTCGGCTACGAGCACGCCCGCTGGGTCCGCGCCGACCAGGAAACGCTGGTGACGCTCGGCAACTCGCGCGGCCGGATGCGCTGTGAGGACCGCGACGGCCAGCAGGTCGTCCTCTTCTCCACGCGCTGGGATCTCAACTACGCGATCGAGAACTTCCCCAGCGTTGAGTTCTCCAGCACCGTCTGGGACGGGCGGCCGGAACTGGCCGCCCGCTAAGATCGTTACTCGAAGATTTCAGCAACGGTCAATGTGAAGCCGGGCAGGACATCTCCGCCATCGAGGGCTTCATCCTCGTACAGCACCCGCGCATTCCGGTCGGCGGTATAGACCGTCACCGTTCGCTGGGCGGGATGAACCACCCAGATGAGTTGGACACCGTAGTCGAGGTACTCTCGAACCTTCTCCTGGACCGCGTTTGCGCTGTCCGATGGAGAGACAACCTCGACGGCGAGATCAGGAGCGAGTTCGAGGAATTGTCGGCGTTGCGCTGGCGGTGGCAGACGGTCTATACGGACGAATGAGACATCGGGGATTCGGACCGTGTATGGGTCTCTGGCGAGGATAAACGCGCCATCGGCACCCGTAACTCGACCAAGCCGATGTGTGTGCGCATAGGTGCGTAGTACAGTAACGATGCCAGCCGCGATATCGCTACTCTCGTAACTCGACATGGGCGTTGATACCAGTTCTCCACGTATCAACTCGTAACGATTGCCATCTTCCGGCATCGCCAGCAGATCGTCCGCTGTTAGAAGCATCGTCGTCGGTTCAGCAGCCATGGTGTTGTCCTCAGATGGTTCCTATTGCTGTCTGGCGCAACGATACACAGTCTGGCATCTACTTCGACGCCGGTGTCCACGCGATCAGCACGACGACGCGTGGGAGTTGGAAGTCGTCGATGCCCTCTGGCATATCCGCCAGTATCCGCTGCAGGTGCTGATCCTTCTCGGAGCCTTCAGAGAGCCAGAGGCGGCGGCGGGCGCTGTCGAGGATGTCGGCATCTCCCATTAGACGCATCTCGCGCTGGATCAGGCGCACCTCTGGCATCGCGCCACGCGCCAGAAACAGGTGCAGGAACTCACGCGCGCTGGGTAACTGGTGGCGGTATTCCCCGTGGACCTGCTGCCAGATCTGGGTGAAACCGCCCGATGGAGCGCGGTCCATCAGTGTGACGAAGCAGCGTTCGCGGGTAGCGCGCTCCATGCCGTCGATGAAGCCGTTGATGTCGCGGATGTCATAGCCGACATGGGACGCAAGCGAGAAGTCGACCGTGATCGAATCCGACCCCTCCGGCCAGCGGAGTTGGTGAATCTCGATGTTGTCGATGCAGTGTTCGGCCATCTGCCCGCGCAGGACGCCGAGCATCCCCTCGCTCGGTTCGACGGCGATCACCTTCTTGCTGCTGAGGGCAAGCGGGAGAGCATAGCGGCCACCACCGGCGCCGATGTCGAGCCAGGTCGCATCGGGATGCGAGAGTTCCCGGAGATAGTTGAGCAACTCGTCGTCGGTCCGGCGTGGGTCATCGGCGAAATGATGGGCGACCGGCGCGTAGTAGTCGCGCTCGTGCCACTCGCGCAGCCGCTCGACCTGCTCGTACTCAGCCTCGACCTGCTCGCGCCAGGCGATGCCGAGTTCGATTGGGTCGGGGTTCAGGACGGTTCGGTGTTCCATAGGTACGCTACGTCCGTTTCGTCTTGGAATCAGCAATACACCCCTCAACAATACCCCGTAGCCGGTACGAGTGACATTGAGATGTTGCTTGTCATGCCTTCCGTGGTTGCCCTCGCCACCCACCGGTTGTCATTTTGAGTCGCCGACCACAGTGGTTGCGCAAGGTTGCGGATGCCCGCTTGCCCTGTTATCCCGACGAACGGAGGGATCTTGTCCTCGTTGAACCCGTGCAGCGCGAACGAGTCATGAGATCCCTCCTGCGTCGGGATGACAGGGGAAGTCGGTTCGTCCGATATGTTGCGTTGCGTAGGCTGAGGTGCTGTTACAACTGACGATCACTCGTCGTCCGGTTTCGGCGGGCGGACGAAGTCGTCGAGCAGGTCTTCGAGGGCGGCGTCGAGGTCGTCTGCGGTTCCCATGTGGACCGGGGAAGTCTGGATGACAGTGCTGCGGGGAGCGGTCAGCCAGTGGAAACGCTCGGAGGGTGGGAGTTCCGCCATTGGGCCGCCGTCGGCGTTCCCGGCGGCGATCTCGCAGAACTGGTTCAGGTGTCGTTCGATGGTTGGAATGTCGGCTTCCGGGGCGAGTGCGAGCAGACGGGTCGTATCCAGTTCGACGCAGGCGCGCAGGTAGCCGGTCGTCCGGGCAAAGAGGACGACGCCGGCATTGATGCATTCGCCCCGTTCGACGCGCGGGACGATCCGGATGATGGCGTAGCTATACCACACGGTGCGTCGGCCTCGGTGCGTAGCGGATCGGTCCGCGAGCCTGCGCGTCGATAGCTTCCTGGAGCCAGCCGCGCGGCCCGTTGAGCCGCTGCGTGAAGTAGGAGACGTAGGCGTTTCGGTGCTGATCGATCGTCGCGAAGACCTCCTCATCGCCGAGCCATTCGTCCGGGATGCACTCGACGACAGCGCGGATTGCCTCATCGGTCAGGCGAGGACGAAGCAACTCATCGGCGGCGTTGAGATCGCTAGCCTGATGAAGCAGGACGTGGTCCTTGATCTGCGGGAACGTGGACTGGACGCGACTCTCCCAGCCTTGCCAGGCGTGGTGGAAATAGAGTGAAGCGCCGTGGTCGATCAGCCAGAAGCGGTTGCGCCAGACGAGCAGGTTGGTGTTCCTCGGTGTCCGGTCGATGTTGGTGATGAAGGAGTCGAACCAGACGATGCTGGCGGCCAGTTCCGGGGAGAGATCGCGATCGGCTGCCGGATCGAATGCGAGCGCGCCGGGCAGATACGCCAGCCCGAAGTTGAGGCCGACGCTCCGTTTCAGCAACTCCTGAATCTCCTGGTCCGGCTCACCAATTCCGAAGCCGTCGCCAAGACTGACGACGGCAGCGTCCGGCACCGGCAGTCCAAGCACCTGCGCCAGACCGGCCCCAAGGCACTCGGCGACCAGCGCCTTCTTCCCCTGTCCTGCGCCGAGGAACTTGACGACAAATGCGCGGCCATCCTCCGTCTCGACGACGGCAGGCAGCGATCCACCCTCGCGCAACGGCACGACGTAGCGCACGCCCGTCAGTCGTTCGACGGTGACGATGTCGTTCACGATAAAGCCGTTGGGATGGTGCGTGCGCGAGTCAACATGCGTGAAAGTCTATCGTAGGTGTCAGGTGTCAGGTGTCAGGTGTCAGGTGTCAGGTGTGAATCAAATGATTCTCCTGAAACCTGACACCTGTTCCCTGACACCTATCCTCACAGGCGCAGGCGCGGGTCGAGGAAGTCGCGGAGCCAGTCGCCGACGACGTTGATGGCGAGGACGGTCAGCATGATGGCGATGCCGGGGAAGGTGTAGATCCACCACTGGCCAGTGATGATGTAGTCACGGCCGGAGGCGACCATACCGCCCCAGGTCGGCGTCGTCGGCGGGACGCCGAGGCCGAGGAACGAGAGCGACGCTTCAGCCAGGATCGTGCTGGCGACCGCGAAGCTGGCGATGACGATGATCGACGCGACCGTGTTCGGCAGGATGTGCCGGAACATGATCGTGCCGTTCTTTGCCCCGATTGCGCGCGCAGCCTCGACGAAGTCCTTCTCCTTCCAGGACAGCACCTGGCCACGGACGACACGTCCGTAGGTGACCCAGCCAGAGATACCGAGCGTCAGGATGATCTTGTCGAGTCCCTGTCCCAGGACGGCTAGAATCGCGATCGCCAGCAGGATGAAAGGAATGGCGAGCTGGATGTCCGCCAGACGCATGATGATGTCATCGATGCGACCGCCGTAGAAGCCCGAGAGCATCCCAAGCGTGATGCCGATCGCACCGGCCAGGACGACGGCCGTGAAGCCGACGATCAGCGAGATGCGCGCGCCGTAGAGGACGCGGGTGAAGATATCGCGGCCCAGCGCGTCGGTTCCGAGCAGGTAGTCGCTGGACCCACCCTCTGCCCACATCGGCGGCTTCTTGCTGTCGATCAGCACGCCACGTTCGGGGTCATGTGGGGCGAAGAGCGGGGCGCCGACCGCGGCGACCAGGATCAGCACCAGGATGAAGAATGAGACGACGGCGAGCCGGTTTTGTCGCAGGCTGCGGAAGATGCGTGGCTGGCCCTTCCTCCTGGTTTGCGCTTTGCCGAGTTCCGAGAGCGGCTGCTCGGCTGTTGATGTTGCAACTGTCTGATTCATGAATCGGTCCTCATGCCAACGCCGGCTAACTGTAGCGAACGCGCGGGTCGATCACGCCATACAGCAGGTCGACCGCGAGGTTGATGAAGACGAAGACGATGGCGATGACGGTGACAGCCCCGACGACGACGGGGAAGTCGCGCTGCTGGATGGCGAGGACGACGAGCCGTCCAATGCCCGGCCAGGCGAACACGGTTTCGGTGATGACGGCTCCGCCGAGGAGGGTGCCGAACTCCAGGCCAAAGATCGTCACAACCGGGATCAGCGCGTTTTTGAGCGCGTGCCGGTACATCACGACCCGCTCAGCGAGGCCTTTCGAGCGCGCAGTCCGGACAAAGTCCAGTCCGAGCACTTCCAGCAGGCTGGAGCGGACGAGCCGGGCGTTACGGGCAAGTGAGAACGTCGAGAGCGTAATGGCCGGCAGGATCAGGTGCTTGATGGAACTCACTAACGAGCCATCGCCCTGGCCGTAGCTGGGCAGCCAGCCGAGCTTTCCACCGAAGATGTAGATGAGCATGATCCCGAGGAAGAAGCCGGGTAACGCCTGTCCCAGGAGTGAAAAGCCCATGACAGCGTTGTCGGCGAGGCTGTTCCGTTTGGTGGCGGAGATGATCCCGACCGGAATCGAAATCACGACCGATAGCACGAAGGCGGTGAGCGCGAGCTTGAGCGTGGCCGGTACCCGGTCGATCACGAGATCGAAGACGGGTTGGCCCTGTCGCAGCGAGGTGCCGAAGTCACCGCGGACAGCGTCGGAGGCGAAGTCGAGGTACTGGATGTAGATTGGCCGGTCGAAGCCGAGGTTGTGTCGCAGTTGTTCGAGATCCTCCTTCGTCGCGTCCGGACTGGCCATCAGCAACGTTGGATCGCCGGTCTGGAAGAGGATGACGAAGACAAGAATCGACACTCCGATGACAACGAGGATCGATTGCAGCAGCCGGCGGATGATGTACCGGAACACTGGTTTCCTGCTTCCCGAATAGTGATTGGACGGTACCTGGGGTCCATCCTAACCTGTCTCGAGACTGGTTGGATAGCCCCAGGTACGTCCGCGAGGACTAGTCTCCGGTATAGCGGGCGATGGCAGCGTTGATCCGCTCGTCGGCGCTGGCTTCCCACTCGAGGTTCTTCGCGACACCGTAGAAGTCGACCTGGTGCCAGACCGGGATCCACGGGCAATCGCTCATCACGATCTCCTGGAGCTGGTTCATCAGGTCCTTGCGCTCTGCCTCGTCCAGCGAATTCGTGAGCTGGTCGTAGAGCTCGTTGTACTCCTCGTTGTTCCAGCGGGTGTAGTTCAAGGAGTAGTTCGGGTGGACGTAGAACAGCTCCTGCTCACCAGTGAATGGTGAGCCGAGACCCAGGAAGAACAGCTCGTCCATCTCGCCCGACGGGATCAGCTCGCCGGCGTAGACCGACCACTCGAGCACCCGCAGGTTGACGGTGATGCCGATGTCTTCGAGGTTCTGGGCGATGGCCTGGGCCATCTCGGCGTCCTTGATGTAGCGGCCGCTCGGCGCATCCATCGTGATCTCGAAACCGTCGGCAAGGCCCGCCTCGGCGAGGAGTTCCTTCGCGCGATCCGGATCGTACGGATACGCTTCGAGGTCCGGGTTCACGTTCGGCGGATTCACAATCGTGGACGAGCGCTCGCCGAAGCCACCCAGCAATGCAACCTTGATCGACTCGAAGTCGACGGCGTAGTTGATCGCCTGGCGGACGCGGACATCGTCGAACGGTGGCTTGTCGCAGCGGATGCCGACGAAGATGTTTCGGCCACCGGTGACACTCGAGATGCGGGTGTTGTCGCCCGATTCGAGCTGCGGAACAACGTCCGGCGCGACGTTGACGATGATCTGCGCCTCACCGTTCTGGAGGGCAATGACGCGGGCCGACAGTTCCGGAACCGGCCGGAAGGTGACGGTCTTGATCGACGGCTTCTTGCCCCAGTAGTCCGGGTTCGCTTCGAGCGTGATGTGGTCGTCGCGGACCCACTCGACGAACTTGTACGGGCCGGAGCCAACCGGCTTCTGCGCCACGTTGGCGAGGTTGTCGGCCGATGTGTCTTCGTAGACACTCGGCGGAATGATCTCGAAGCTGGTCAGCAGGGCCGGGAAGATAGCAGCCGGCTTGTTCGTCTTGACCTCGACCGTCAGGTCATCGACGGCCGACGAGCTGACGTAGCCGATCTGGGTCGCCAGCGACTGGACGATGGCTGATTCGCCGATCGTATCCTGGGCAGCGCGCTCGAAGGTGAAGACGGCCGCTTCGGCGTTGACCGGCGTGCCATCGTGGAAGGTGGCGCCTTCGACCAGCGTGAACTGCCAGGTCGTATCGTCGACCGATTCCCATGACTGGACGATTCCCGGTTCGATCTCGAGCGTTTCCGGATTTCGGTTGAGGAACAGGTCAAAGATGTGGAGGTTGACGTTGAACTCCGGCGTCGAGTTGCGCATCATCGGGTCGAGCGTGTTGGCATCGACACCCTGCATGATGACGATCTCGCCTTCCGGCTCGCCGCCCTCGTCACCTTCGTCGCCACCGGTCTCGCCGGTCTCTTCAGTCTCTTCGCCTTCTGGCTCATCGTCCCCGCCAGCCTCTTCGGTGGACGTGCCGCCAGATGACGCTGTCGTCGCCGTCGGGTTGGACGAACCGCTGTCGTCGTCATCATCGTCGTCACCACCGCAGGCGGCCAGCAACGACATCGCGACCGGGGCAGTCAGGCCCATCAGAGCCGTGCGGGCCAGCAGGCCACGCCGGGTGATGGAACGCTGCAGGACCTCGCCTGTCAACGCGCTTAGCTTGCGCTGTTCTTCCATGGGTTGACTCCTCCTCAAACCCTCAGATCGACCACGAAACCTGTCGGCACACGCGCAAACGCTCGTGGCATTACGCCGCGCGCGTCAGGAATCCTGAACTTGTCGAGCAGTTGTGATGCTACGAACGCACGCTGGGGGCGCATTGCAGAGTATCAGTACCGTCTGCTCTATATATCGGACTCTTCGTTGAGTTCGCTCGGGATGGTAGTCGAGCAGGTTCCTGTCTGTCAAGGAACGCCGGGACGCTAACCAGTTCACGGTGGTTGCAGCGCAGAGGCATGAATGTCCGTGTATGCTCGACTGGTAAGAGAAATGGAGCGACGTATGCCTGTCCTGTCTGGCTTTGGCGATGAAATCTCGCCTGACCTCGATGAGCAACTCGACCTGCTCAGCGGGTCGGGGATCAACCTGCTCGATCTCCGGGGAGTCTGGAATCGGAACGTCCTCGAACTGACGGATGCCGAGGTCGGGAAGATCGCTGACGGGTTGGCACAACGGGGGATGCGGGTCTCGTGCGTCGCGACGCCGGTTGGCAAGGCTGCGATTGACGGTGATTTCGCCCAGCAGCAGGCAGCGCTGGCGCGCGGAGTCGAGATCGCGCAGGCATTGGGAACCACGAACCTGCGCATCTTCTCGTACTACATCCCCGAAGGTGACGATCCCGCACACCACCGTGACGAGGTGCTTCGACGCCTGGCTGCCCTCGTCGAGCAGGGCCAGGCCGCAGGGATGACGCTCCTGCACGAGAACGAACGCGGCATCTACGGCGACTCCCCCGAGCGCTGTCACGACCTGCATGCAACGATCGATTCGCCGCACTTCCTCGCACTCTGGGACCCGGGCAATTTCGCCAGTTGTGGTTTCCGTCCATACCACGAGAGTTGGGAACTACTGCGGCCATACATCGGCTACGTCCACGTCAAGGACTACGACCGCACCGCGAAACGCGTCGTCGTCGCGGGGGCAGGCGACGCCGAGTGGCCGGAGTGCATCCGCGCATTGCGTGAGGATGGCTACGACGGCATCTTCTCGCTGGAACCGCATCTTGCAGTTGCCGGCAAGGCCGGAGGGTTTACTGGGCCGGAGTTGTACGTCGAGGCGATCGCGGCGTTGCTAGGGGTGTTGAGAGACGGAGGGATGTAGGGATGGAGGGATTAGGGACATAGGGTACGGGTTGTCATCCACCGACCAGTAGGTACCCGGCAGCGAGAAATCGCTTAGCCTTAAACCCTATATCCCTACATCCCTCCGTCCCTCTCTACCGCGCTCCCGGCCCCTTCACGAAGCGGCCCGGGGTCGCATCGGTGTGCTCGGTGTCCTTGAGGACGCGGGTTCCGTTGACCCAGACATCGCGGATTCCGGTCGAGAGTTGGTGCGGGTCGGTGAAGGTCGCGTTGTCGATGACGGTTTCGGGGTCGAAGATCACGACATCGGCGAACATCCCGGCACGCAACTGGCCTCGGTCGGGGATGCCGCAGCGGTCGGCGACCGATGAGGTCATCTTGCGAATCGCGTCTTCGAGTGTCAGGACGCCTTCCTCGCGGACGTACTTGCCGAGGACGCGGGTCCAGGTGCCGTAAGCACGGGGGTGGGTCGGGCCGTTGGCCTTCGCCCAGGCCGGGTCCATCCCGCCGGCGTCGCTGCTGATCTTGTTCCACGGTTGCTGCAGTTGGAGTTTGACGTTCTCCTCGTCCATCGCGAAGTAGATCGTGCCGATGCGCTGACCTTCGTCAGCCAGCAGGTCAACGGCGGCATCGAACCAGTCCTGCCCGCGCTGCTCGGCGATCTCACTCAGCCGCATACCGGTGTACTGCTTGTTGTGCTCCTTGATGAACGAGACCGGCATGACATTTTCCGGCCCGATCAGGTCGCACATCGCTTCCCAGGTTCCATCCGGGTCGAGCGTAGCCGCCTTGATCCGCTGGCGCATCTCGGGATCGCGCAGGTTGTCGTAGAGCTTGCCGCCTTCGGCAACCCACGGGGGCAACACGGAGGTCAGGCCAGTGCCGCTGGCGACGTAGGGATACATATCGGCGGTGATGTCGAGCCCTTCGGCGCGAGCACGGTTGAAGCGCTCGATCGCCTCCGGCATCTTGGAGAAGTTACGGATGCCGGACGCCTTCAGATGGTAGACCTCGACGGCAGCCCCGGAGCGCTGACCGATCTCGATGGCCTCATCGAGGGCCTGAATGAAGGTGTCGGCCTCAGAGCGCAGGTGGGTGATGTAGACGCCGCCATACTTCGCCAGCACCTTGCAGACCTCGACGATCTCATCGGTGCCAACGAACGCCTCTGGCGGGTAGATCAGCGCGTAGGAGACGCCGATGGCGCCGTCTTCCATCGCCTCGGCCATCACCCGGCGCTGGACGTCCAATGCCGCCTCGTCGGAAACGCCCATCTCCATGTTGCGCGCGTAGCGCCGGAGGGTGCCTCCACCGAGGAAGGATGCTACGTTCGGCGAGACGCCGAAGTCCTCCATCGCCTGGAGCCAGTCGCCGAAGCGAGTCCACGTCTTCGCCTTCTCGCTCCACTCGTCGAGCCCGAGGGCCTGTGGTCGACCGGCCATCGGATCGGTGAAGTAGCCACCGACCGGCGCGGGTGTCCATGCCTCGCCCATGATCTCGGTCGTCACGCCCTGAGTGATCTTCGAAAGACAGCGCCCGTCGCGCATTAGCGGCATGATCGAGTGCGACTGGATATCGATGAAGCCCGGCGCGACGACCATGCCGGTCGCGTCGACGACCTCGGTCGCGTGCTCGGGGTCAAGTCGTCCGGCCGGCGCGACCTCGACGATTTTGTCACCACTGATTGCGACATCGCCATAGAACCAGGGATTCCCGGTCCCATCGACGACCTTCGCGCCACGAATCAGAACGTCAATTCCTGCCATGTCGTACACCTCCCTTGAGTAACAGCCGGTGGCAGTGTATCGAGGATTGCGGAATTGGGGTACATCCTTCAACTTGAGGGCACACTCTAGCTTGCGCCCGGCCCCTTGACGAATCGACCTGGCGTTGCTCCCGTGTGCTGGCCATCGTTCAGGACGCGGACACCATTGACCCAGACATCCCGAACGCCGGATGAGAGTTGGTGCGGTTGTTCCCAAGTGGCGTTGTCGGTGATTGTTGCGGGATCAAAGATGACGACATCGGCGAACATGCCGGCGCGCAACAGGCCGCGGTCGCGCAGGTGAAGGCGATCGGCGACGGCCGAGGTCATCTTACGGATGGCGTCTTCCAGCGGGATGACGCCCTCGTCTCGGACGTACTTGCCGAGTACGCGCGGGAATGTGCCATAGGCGCGCGGATGGGTCGGGCCAAGCGGCTCCGCCCAGGCGGGGTCGATGCCGCCTGCGTCGGTGGAGACCTTCATCCATGGTTGCTGAAGTTGCAGGGCGAGATTCTCTTCAGTCATGCCGAAGAAGATCGTCGCGATTGGCTGCTCCTCGGCGGCGATGAGGTCGATGACGGTGTCAACCCAGAGTTGCCCGCGTTCGTCGGCGATCTCCGAGAGGCGCTTGCCGATGTACTGCTGGTGCTCGGGTAACTTGAACCCGATCGGCATGATCGCCTCTGCTCCGGCTTCCTCGAAGGCGGCTTCCCAGGTGCCGTCGGGGTTGAGGGCTTCGGCGCGGATCCTGGCACGCATCTCCGGGTCACGCAGGTTGTCGTAGAACTTACCGTCGGCGGCAGCCCACGGCGGCAGGACGATCGAGAGACCGGTACCACTAGCGATGTACGGGTACATGTCGGCGGTGATGTCGAGTCCCTCGGCTCGCGCGGCGTTGATCCGTTCGATGACGACAGGCATCTGCGGCCAACTCAGGTGTCCCGACGCCTTCAGGTGATAGATCTCGACCGGAACGCCGGAGCGGCGGCCAATGTCGATCGCATCGTCGATCGCCTGCGTGAGTTTGTCGGATTCGTTGCGGATGTGGGTGATGTAGACGCCGTGGTGCTGGTGAACGACTTTGCAGACCTCAACGATCTCGTCGTCGGTCATGTAGACATCGGGCGGGTAGATCAGCGCCATCGAGACGCCGAAGGCGCCATCTTCCATCGCGTCGGTCATCACCTGACGCATGGCAGCCATCTCGTCGGCCGAGAGCGGCTCCATCTCCATGCCCTTGATGTACTCGCGTAGCGTCCCGCCGCCGAGAAACGAGCCGATATTGGGCGAGGCCCCTTTGTCGACCATCGCGTCGAGCCAGTCGCCGAAGCGGGTCCAGGTCTTGATTCGTTCGGACCACTCCTCCGCGCCCTCAATTGCCAGCATCGCAGGTTCCGTGGCAGCGATGCGTCCCCCGAACGGGGCGGGCGTCCAGGCTTCGCCCATGATTTCGGTCGTGACTCCCTGGGTGATCTTCGAGAGACAACGTCCATCGACCATCAGCGGGACGATTGAGTGCGACTGGATGTCGATGAAGCCGGGGCAGACGACCATGCCGTTGGCGTCCACGACCTCACCGGCACGTTCGGCTGAGATTTCCCCGGCTGGCTGGATGTCGAGGATGCGGTCGCCTGAGAGTGCGACATCGCCGTAGAACCAGGGATTGCCGGTCCCGTCGATCACCTTCGCGCCACGAATCAACACATCAATCTCAGCCATCTGCCGCTCCTTCCATCCCCACCAATCGGTCCAGTGTACGATGCAGTCGAGCGTGATGGGAAAGGGCGAACGATGAGCGAAGAACCATTGATGAGGCTGCGCCAGATCTGTACGGCGCTACCGGAGGTCAGCGAACGGATCAGCCACGGCGAGCCGAGCTGGTTCATCCGCGAGAAGAAGATGTTCGTCAGCTACGCCGACCACCACCACGACGACCGGCTCGCGTTCTGGTGCGCGGCACCGGAGGGTGTCCAACAGGTGCTGGTGGGGGCCAACCCCGAGCAGTTCTTTGTCCCGCCATACGTCGGCCACCGTGGCTGGCTCGGCGTCTATCTCGATGTCCCGACCGACTGGAACGAGATCACCGACATCGTTATTGACGCCTGGCGGGTGGTCGCACCGAAACGGCTGGCGGCGGCGATGAGGGATGCGGGAGACGAGGTTCGATGAACTGGCAGGGGCCGGTACAGGACCGGCCCCTGCCAGATGATTGCGACGTCACTAGCGTGTCACGACCGGCGCGAGCAATCGCGATGGATAAACCCTCGTGTGATGGATCGTATTCGTTGCGATTCGGACCTCATCGTCGTCGCCGGTCTGGGCGTTCGTGTTCGGGTTGCGGGCGGCTCCGGGCCAACTGGCCGAGGCGACGGTGACGCGCACACGGTGTCCGGCCTTCCAGACATTCGAGGTTGCCATCATCTCGATCCGGTACTCGTAGACGCGGCCCGGTTCGATGGCGGTCGGCTGGGCCTGGATGCCGTCGCGGTAGGCGGCTCGCATCGCGCCGTCGGTCAACTGCTCCGATCGGCCATCCGGATGAACGTCGTGGAGGGCGACAAACCAGTCGGTGTCGGGACAGTCCGATTCTGCGTGGAGGACGACGAACGGATGGCCCGTGATCTCCAGATCATCTGCCAGCGGCTCGGACGTGTAGACCAGCACATCATCCCGGCGCATTCGCCAGCGATTGTCGAGCGGGACATCGCCGAATGGCAGGGCCGAAATGTCCGGGACACTCGGCGTCGGGTCGTCGGGATTGTAGACGTACGTATCGGACGGTTCGCTCTCGGCAGGTTCGTCGCGGCTGATCCGGCCATTTCCGGCCAGCGTGTTGGCCGCGCCTTCTGAGTGCAGGTAGAACGGTGTCTCGACCGTACCGGCTGGTGGCCACTGGTCTTCGTCGCGCCACTCGTTGTCGCCCATCACGAAGATGCGGACGCGCTTGTCGGTCTCCTGTCCATTCTCGATGCCCTTCAACCAGCGGTCGAAGAAGCGCAGGTGGAGCGCGTTCATGTCGGTCAGCGCGGCTGGGGTAAAGTCGCGGCCACCGAGGTTCTGCTTCGGCGTGCGTGTTCCGGCGTGATCCCATGGGCCGGAGACGAGCCACTGACGGTCGGCAGCCGGGGATTCGCTGAGCATCCCATGCCAGTAGAACAGTTCGCCCCACTGATCGCCGTCGAACCAGCCGGTGATGTGCAGAACGGGCAGATCGATCTTGTCGAAGTGGCCGATCAATGAGATCTGTCGCCAGTAGTCATCGAACGTGTTGTGCTCGAGCCACTTGCGCCAGACGGTGTTGGTTCGGCCAAGGGCGATGTCGGCATCTCGCAGCGGTGCGTGGGTGTAGATGCGCGGCCAGTCGGGGCTGGTAACCCCGCCATAGATTGGTTGCTGGAGCGTGCGTCCACCGACCAGGTTGAGCCAGAACATCCAGTAGGCGGTGAAGATGCCGTTGTTGTACGGCACTTCCTCCATCCAGCGACCAGCAGCTGCTGTGCTGACGAGTGCCGTCAGGTGGGGCGGCTGTTCGCGGGCGGCGATCCACTGGACGTAGCCTCCATAGGAGCCGCCCATCATGCCGACCTTACCGTTACACCACTCCTGCTCGGCGATCCATTCGATCGTGTCGTAGCCGTCCGGCCCCTCGTTCATGAACGGCTCCCACTCGCCGTCGGAGTCGCAGCGGCCACGGACATCCTGCGAGACGAAGGCGTAGCCCTGTTTCGCGAAGAAGACGGCGATGTTGACCCACGTCGCCATCGTGTTGTCGTAGGGCGTCCGTTGCAGGATCGCCGGCCACGGTCCGTCGCCGGTTGGCGGCAGGTAAATGTCCGCCGATAGTTCGACACCGTCACGCATGGTGACGCGCTGATCCAGCAGAAGTCGCGGCGCAGTCCGCTCGGTCGCTTCTGACATGTCAGGTCCCCTCCCCAGTCTCAAGTCACAGGCGGGCGAAGGTAGCGGGAACTGGATACAGTGTCAACTGCGCGATCCGCTACTTGTGATGACTCCAGATCGGCGCGACAATCGAATCATCGGATCAGGAGGGCGACGTGTCCAGTGAGCAACCGGTGATCAGCGATCTCCACTGTCACATCTTCCCGGTCGAGGCGGCCATGCGGGCGGGAACGTCGGTCCCGATCGAGCAACGCGATGGACGTTTCTGGGTGAGCGGCGTCGATCTCGACGCCGGGTTGCTCGACCTCGACCTTCAGGTGGCGGACATGCAGCGGCAGGGAGTCGCGCGTCGGGCTCTGGCGATCCCGCCGTTCACGCTGCGCTATGACCTCCCGGCGGAAGAGGGTATTCGCTGGGCTCGGTCGATCAACGAGGGGATCGCCGAGGCGATCGCGCCGTATGGTGATGCGTTCGTTGGCTTCGCGACCGTTCCGCTCCAGGATGCGCAGGCGGCTGTTGCGGAACTCGGCCATGCCGTCGGGCAACTTGGGATGCGTGGGGTTGAAATCGCGACCCACATCGCGGGTGTCGAACTGGACGACCGGCGGTTGGATCCGTTCTGGGAACGGGCCGAGGCGCTGCGCTTGCCGATCCTCGTCCACCCGCACGACCCGCTCGGTGCGAACCGAATGGGTGACTACTATCTGCGCAATCTGGTCGGGAACCCTGTCGAGACGGCGTTGGCTGGCGCGCGGCTCATCTTCGGCGGGGTGCTGCAACGTTATCCTGACCTGCGCGTGATTCTCTCGCATGGTGGCGGGGCACTGCCGCAACTGGTGGGTCGGCTCGAGCACGGGCATATGGTTCGGACCGAGGCGAAACTGCACATCAGCGAACCACTGACAAGCCTTCGGCGACTCTACTATGACACGATCGTCTTTCGGGAAGAGCCGCTACGCAATCTGATAGAGACGGTCGGCGTCTCACAGGTTGTGCTCGGTACCGACTACCCGTTCGACATGGGCGAAGACGACCCAGTTGGGTTGCTGGATCGGTCGGGACTGCCAGAGACTGACCGGGCAATGATTCTTGCCAACGGCGAGCGGCTGCTGTCCGACGTTCGCACGAACTGAAGCGAGGACCATATGAACGAACTCCAGGGGCGCGTTGCGATGATCACCGGTGCCGGACGCGGATTCGGACACGCCATTGCTGAGCGCTTCGCCGAGGCGGGGGCGACCCTGGCGCTGAACTACCGGGAGAGCGCGACTGGCTGCGAGGCGATCGCTGAGGGCGTCCGTGGCAACGGTGGACAGGCGATCACCGTTCAGGCGGACGTGACTGACGCACCGGCAGTCGAGGCGATGGTAGAGAGGGTCGTTGCCGAACTTGGCCGGATCGACATCCTTATCAACAACGCCGGAATCATGTTCTACGAACCGTTTTCCGCATCGAGCGAGGATCACTGGCGACAGGAGATGGAGGTCAACGTCTTCGGCCCGATGCGGCTGACCCACGCCGTCGTGCCGGGGATGATCGCACAGGGCTTTGGACGGATCGTCAACCTCTCGTCGCAACTGGCGCTGAGTGGCTGGGAGCGCGCGCCGGTCTACGCAGGAACCAAGGGGTTCATCCTGACCTGGACGAAGTCGCTGGCGAGAGAACTCGGCCAGCACGGCATCACAGTCAACGCGATCGGCCCCGGCTCGATCATCACCGACATGAACGCCGGCGTCTATCCCGATGAGGCCGCCAGGCAGCGCCGGATGAGCGAGTTGCCACTCCGACGGTTTGGTTCCCCGCGTGATGTTGCTGAGTGTGCGCTGTTCCTCGCATCAGATGCCGGCAGTTTCCTGACCGGTCAGATGCTCGGGCCAAACGGTGGGAATGTGATGTAGGGGTGATCGGCGTTCGGGATGGTAAGCCTCCTAGGCACCAGACGCGAACGCCGATCACCGATGTCAGGCATTCCCAATCAACTCATGAACTGACGTGAGCAGATCGTCGATGTCGAAGGGTTTGACGATGTAGCGGGTTGGCCGGTCGGCACGGCCGTCGTTGCGGGCGCGGTCGAGGAGCGACTGGGTGGTCGAGCAGACGATGACTGGGATATCGCGGGTCAGGGCATCCTGGCTGATGCGATCGAGAAGATCCCAGCAGGCCTGTTTGCCGATCTGGAGGTCGAGGATCAGGAGGTCCGGCCGGACTGCGGCGATCTGTACGAAGGTTTCCGGCAGGAAGTTCGTCGTCGTGACGTTGTAGCATTCCTCTTCAAGCAGCATCCGCACGAACTCCAGAAACATTGATGACCCGTTGATGCAGAAGACATGCTGGCGGGACATCTGCAGCCGTTCTGACTCCGACATGGCGCCGAAGTTCGACGGCTTAATACTCGTGCTTGTTATTGCATTCGACATACGCTCTTACTCGTACGTTTCTCTCACTTTTCGGGCACAGCAGCGGCCTGACCCCTGCGGGTCCGAACAACAATCCACGACTGATAAGTCGGCGAAATCTACGCAACTGGAATGCCACGCCGGAATGCCGTCAGCAAGTCGCTAGAACGTAGAGTAGAGTCGCAAGTCGGGGATGCGCTCGAAATGACGGCGGTTGAACGTCAGCAGCGTAAGGTCGTACTCCAGTGCAGTCGCGGCAATCACGAGATCGAAGTCATTGATGAGATTGCCCCGACGGCGAAGACTGACCCTCAGTGCCGCGAATTCCATTGCAACTCTGGTGTTGGGGTACACGACAGGGTAGCGGTGCATGAATTGCTCGATGCGCGCAAGTCGGGCGTCAGGGTTGTTCGACCGATATGCTCCTTCGTACAGTTCCGCGACCGTAACCCAACTGATGGAAATCTGCCCGCCAGCCAGCATCTGCAGGCGATTTAGCACATCGACGTTGCCGCTGATTGCCTCGATCGCCCAGTCAGTGTCGAGCAGATACGCCATCTATGGGTACTCATCAGATCGGGAACCTTCTTCCCGCTCTCGGTAAACGTCTGCGACCCACTCGGTGGCGTCGATGTCCAATGGGTTGTGCTTGAAATCTTCAAGCATCTCGATGACTGCCTGTGGATCGTAGCCTTTCCAGATGTCCTGGTTGCTGTCGGGATCAATGCGAGCGAGCGAGTAGATCACGCCATTCCGCTCGATCGTGATTGGTGTGTCGTCGGCTGCATCAAGGACTTCATCGAGCGTCGTGTTCGCTGTCACACTGACCGTTGTCGTATCGATTGCCATCGTCTGACTGCTTTCTGGGGCCTGAGCGACGATATGCAGAACTTGTCTGATCAGATCGTACGGTTTCAGTCCCCACAACGCAATCCACCCCGGCTGACCGCGATGGTCATGCCGGGGTGGAACGTTCCGAATGTGGTTATCCTTCGAACAGCAGCGAGAGTGGATCCTCCAGGAGTTCCTTGATGCGGACGAGGAACTGGACGGCTTCGCGGCCATCGACGATGCGGTGGTCGTAGGAGAGGGCCAGGTACATCATTGGCCGGATGACGATCTCCTTGTTGACGACGACTGGGCGCTCTTCGATCTTGTGCATCCCGAGGATGCCGACCTGCGGCGTGTTGAGAATCGGCGTCGATAGCATCGAGCCGAAGATACCGCCGTTGGTGATCGTGAAGGTGCCGCCCTGGAGTTCGCTCAGCGCAAGCGTGTTCTCGCGGGCCTTGGTCGCCAGTTCGACGATCTCGGCTTCGATTTCCGCGAAGGTCTTGCGGTCAGCGTCGCGGATGACCGGGACGACCAAGCCCTCCTCGGCACCGACGGCGATGCCGATGTCGTAGTAGTGCTTGTAGACGATCTCGTTACCCTGGATTTCGGCGTTGACACGCGGGTAGGCCTTGAGGGCACCGATGACGGCCTTCGTGAAGAAGGACATGAAGCCGAGGCCGACGCCGTGTCGCTCCTTGAAGGCATCGCGGCGCTGCTTGCGGACCTCCATGACGGCTGACATGTCGACTTCGTTGAAGGTCGTCAGCATCGCGGCGGTCTGCTGTGCCTCGACGAGCCGGCTGGCAATCGTCTGGCGGCGCCGCGACATCCGGACGCGCTCCTCGCGGTCGGATCGGCCATTGAGCGAGGCGGCGGCAGGTGCCGCTGGCGGTGCGGCTGCTGGAGCAGATGGCTGGGCTGGCGCAGCAGCCGGGGCGGACGGCTGCGGCGCGTTGTAGCGGGCGACGTCTTCCGGGCGAATCCGCCCGCCGGGGCCACTACCGGCGACGGCAGCGAGATCGACGGAGCGCTCGGCAGCCATCCGACGCACAGCAGGTCCGGCGCGGCGGGCGGCGTCTGTGGCGGGCGCGGCCTCCGCGGACGGAGCCGCTGCAAGTTGCTCGGGCTGAGCCGGGGTGAACTGCTCGGAACCGGACGTTTCGGCCGCCTCCGTTGCCTGGGCTGGTGCGGCGGTGGCAGTGCCCGATGGATCGATCGTCCCGAGGACCTCGCCGACGGCGACGGTGTCACCCTCCTGGCGGGCGATGCTCTCGATCACGCCAGCCTGGTCGGCTGGGACCTCGACGTTGACCTTGTCAGTCTCTAGCTCAACGATTGGTTCTGAACGGGCGACTGACTCGCCTGGTTGTTTGAGCCACTTCACAATGACCGCATCGACGATCGACTCGCCGAGCGTTGGCACCCGAATTTCCACCGCCATTAGGGAGCTCCTTTTAGCTTGTCAGCCGGTCAGTTTGTCAATCTTTTAGCCAGTCGTGGCTAGTAAACCTGTCCACCGATGAGGATAACCGTTGGCGGACGATTTCGACAGGCTGACCGGCCTGACGCTTTGACTAGCTGACTAACTGACCGACTGCCTGGCTGACAGCTTCGGATACGATTCTCGACTGCTCTTCGGCGTGGTCGTCTGAAGACCCTTCTGCCGGGCTGGCGCGTTCCGGTCGGCCGACGTAGGTGAGTGGGACGCTGTTGGCTGGCCGGATCGTGTCGAGCAGTTCGCGAATGCGTGGAGCAGTGTAGAACCAGGCTCCCATATTCTTCGGCTCTTCCTGGAGCCAGACCACCTCGCTAAGGTTGTTGTAGCCTTCCAGCACGCCGCGCAGTTCCTCGACCGGGAACGGGTGCAACTCTTCGACGCGGACGACGGCGACGTTTTCCGCATTGGCGTACGCTTCATGCGCGACGACATCGACGTAAACCTTGCCGCTGCAGAGCACGACGCGGGTAATGGCGTCGGCACGGCTGCGTGCCTCGCGGTCGTCGAGGACTGGTTCGAAGCGGCCGAGAGCGAGGTCATCGAGGCTGGAGCCGGCCTGCGGATGACGCAGGAGGCTCTTCGGCGTCATGACGACGAGCGGGCGCGGGTCGGTCATCAGCGTTAGTGCCTGCCGTCGGAGCAGGTGGAAGTACTGAGCAGACGTTGTGCAGTTCGCGACGCGCATGTTGCGGCCTGCTGCCAGTTGCAGGAAGCGCTCGAGGCGGGCGCTGGAGTGCTCCGGGCCCTGTCCCTCGTAGCCATGCGGCAGCAGCAGCACCAGCGACGATGACTGCCGCCACTTGGCTTCGGCGGCGGCAATGAACTGGTCGATGATCACCTGGGCCGAGTTCGCGAAGTCGCCGAACTGCGCTTCCCAGAGAACGAGCGTCTCCGGTGCGTAGACGCTGTAGCCATACTCGAAGCCGAGGACGGCCATCTCGGAGAGCGGCGAGTTGTAGACGGCAAACGTCGATGCGTCGGGCAACGACTGCAGGGCCGTGAAGGTCTTGCCAGTCTCCGGGTCGTGCAGGACAAGGTGACGCTGGGCGAACGTGCCGCGCTCGGCGTCCTGACCGGCCAGGCGGATCGGTGTGCCTTCCGAGAGGATGCTGGCGAAGGCGAGTGATTCTGCGTGTGCCCAGTCAATGCCACCCTCTCGCTCGAGAGCGGCCCGCCGACGCTGCAACTGGCGCGACAGCTTGGGATTCAGCGTGAAGTCGCCCGGGAAGGTGTGCAGGAGATCGTTGAAGCGCTTCAGCATCGCTTCGGCGACACCAGTCTCGATTGGTCGCGTCGGAATCGTTCCCTGATGGTAGCCGTTCTCGCCAACCATCGAGAGGGCAGACTCGCCCTTCTCTGCGACGGCCTTGACCTCCTGGAGCCGGTCGAGGGTGGCATTGACGAGCCGGTCGCCCTCGCCAGCCGGGATAACTCCGGCCTCTTCGAGTTGCTTCGCCCAGAGTGCGCGAACGGTCGGCCGCTGGTTGATTTCAACGTACATCTGCGGCTGAGTGATGGACGGATCGTCGCCCTCGTTGTGGCCCCAGCGCCGGTAGCCAACCAGATCGATCAGGACATCGCTCTGGAAGCGGTTGCGGTAGGCAATCGCGAGCCGGGCAGCTGCCAGGCAGGCTTCCGGATCGTCCGCATTGACGTGGATGATCGGGATTTCGAAGCCCTTGGCGAGGTCGCTGGCATAGAGGGTCGAGCGAGAATCGTGCGGCAGTGTCGTGTAGCCGATCAGGTTGTTGACGATGATGTGGACGGTGCCGCCGGTCGTGTAGCCCCTGAGTTGCGAGAGGTTCAGCGTCTCCGCCACAACGCCCTGGCCCGGGAAGGCGGCGTCGCCATGCAGCAGGATCGCCAGTGCTGATGCGGGATCGTGAGCCGGGGCACCACTACCATCGCGGTTCTCCTGCGAGGCGCGGGTCATTCCCTCGACGACCGGGTTGACGTATTCGAGGTGGCTCGGGTTCGGCGACATAATAATCGGGACGTCAACCATCGTGCCGTAGGCGGCGTCCTTCGTCCTGCGCAAGCCGAGATGGTACTTGACGTCGCCCGTCCAGCCGATATCGGTGCTCTCGGAGGCGCTGGCGCCAAGCCGGTGGCCGTAGTGGCCGAACTCATCGAAGATGGCCTCGTAGGGCTTACCGAGAACGTGAGCGAGGACGTTCAGGCGGCCACGGTGGGCCATGCCGATGACGATCTCCTGCGCGCCCGCCTCGGTCGCATCGATGACAATCTCGTCGAGAACCGGGACGAGGCTATCGGTTCCTTCAATAGAGAAGCGCTTCGCACCGAGGTAGGTGGTGTGGAGGAAGCGCTCGAAGGCTTCGACGGCGGTCAGGCGGTCCAGCAAGGCGCGCTTGGCCTCATCGGAAAGTGGCTCGCGGAACCGGCCGGATTCGGCCGCCTCGCGCAGCCAGTCGCGTCGCTCTGACTCCTGAACGTGGGCGAACTCGTAGCCAATCGTGCCGCAGTAGACGGCGCGGAGTTGCTCGATGGCTTCTTGTGCGTTCTTTGCGCCGTTAGCAATCGGGCCACCGACGATACTGGCGGGCAGGCTGGCGAGTGTTTCGTCGCTGATGCCGTGCGTGGCAGCGTAGAGTGCCGGCGTTTCGGCGACCGGTGTTGGGTTGCCAATCGGAGCGATGGTTGCCGCCTTGTGGCCATGTGTGCGGATCGCGTCGGCGTACCGGGCGGCCGCGAGGATGACCTCGATATCGGCAGCGGCTGGCGCGGCAGTGGCAACGCCATTGGAGGCGACCACCTCGTCGGCTGGAGGCGACCAGGTCTCGAAGAACGACCTCGTCTCAGCATCGACACTGGCTGGATCGGCCAAATAACGCTCGTAGAGTTCGATCACATAGCCGGCATTCGGCCCGTAGAATGGTTGTGCCGCTGAACTGGCAAGTGTGTTCGCCATGCTGGTTACCCATCGTCTCCCGGCGGTGACGACCGCCCGGCAGTCCCTCGTCCCTCGTCCCTGTCTGGATCGCGCAACGGCTCGAGTCGCCTGGCGGCGAAATCGCGGCTGACCAGGCCGCGCAGGGCCAGTTGCTTGACAGGGATAATAGTACACCGCGCCCGAAACCGCACGACGTGGCGCACAAAACACGGTGTCTCGCGTCAAATGTCATGCGTCGGGTGGGACCGGGGGCGATTGGTGGTCAGATGGAAAGCCAGGACGAGCGCCAGACCGGCGAGAGCAAAGCCTGCCAGGTCGAGGGCTGTGACCGCATCATGCGTTCCAAGGGAGATGACGGATGGTCCCTCGTACGGCTCTTTCGGAAACCAGTGACCCGGCCCGGCGACGAAGGTTGCCGCGATCAGCAGCAGTAACGGAACGAGCAACCAATCAGTACTCAGCGCGCCGTGCAGCCGGTATCCCAGCAGGATCCAGCCGCAACTGGCGACCGCAAGCGTCGCCATCACGCCCGGGATCGATAGCCACGATCGCAAAACGACCGTCAGTCGATGGCCAACTGACTCATTCTGATCGATGACCAGGACATCCGGATCATAGATGAGTTCACTACCCGCCGGGCAGCCTTCGGGACGGTCGGACCCCCACCAGACGACCTGTGGTCCCTGGACACAGGCATAGATAGGAACCGTAGTCGTCCCGGGTTCAGTCAGTACCCGTATGGCGAACCACGTTCCGGAGGCAACCAGCGCGACGAGGAGGAGGGCCAGTAGCACCGTCCGTCGGCGTGAGTGTCCGAGGTAGGCTCGTGTTTGTTGGGCCACGCGGGAAGCTGGCACTGACAACCCCTCCCGCACGTCTGTTTCCTGCTCCGAACCATCAGGAGTGATCCACCAAGGTGAATCACTCCTGATGTCAACGGCGCGAGCACCGTTCAGTTGGCTACACGAAACACCGCCGGGGTTGAGAACAGGTTGTGGTGTACCCGTCCCCGGTAGTCAATCGTTAGCCGTCGTACTCGACATCCCGGTTCAGTGGCCAGATCGGTCGTCGGACGCGTTCGAACTCAAGTTGGTTGAGGTTGGAGGTCGTCCAGCCGGGCGGGTCTGTGCGGATGATCTCCTTCGCCAGCGGCTCGAACGCAGCCCGGAAGTGGTTCTGCGATTTGAGCGCGATGATCTTGTAGCGGCTGATGTCGATGCCGTGCAGCAGGAACAGTTCGGCGTCGATCGTCTGGCTGCTCTCGGAGCCAACGATGATATCGACACCGTCAACCACCAGTCTCGCCATCTTGCCAAGGTCGCGCTTGACGCCTCGTCCCATCGGGGACTGGGTGATGAACTGCCCGTCCGTCACGGACTTCACATACGCCTGAACTTCAATCGGCGCGCCGAGCATCGGCGGGTCGGTCTTGCCACCGATTTTCGCATCGATTGTCGCGCCCGGTCCGGCCTTGTGTGCCTGCTCCGCCGTCTCGGGATCGTAGACGAAACCGAACGCAGCATCCGTCAACCTGGCGTCCAGCATCGCGCGCAGCAGGTGGGTGCCATCTCCGGGCGAACCGCCGCCGGGGTTGTCGGAGACTTCGGCGATCACGACCGGGCCACCATCGACGGCCATTGCCTGTCGAATTGCCTCTTCCGGCTGCGGGAGTTCCGAGAGGAACTGGTCGCGCATTTCCCAGATGCGTTTCGCAACCGCCTCCGTCGCCTGCCGAGCCAGGTCGGGATCGCCGTCAACGGTTGCCATGACGCTGGTTGAGACGACCGGGACATCTGAGTGTGGGTAGCCGTGGATGAACGCCACATCGATCACGCCGGGCCTGGCCTCCCACTCCCAGCAAAGTTCGTTGATCTCCCGTGCCGGGCCGTGGAAACTGGTGATCGGAGCGATCATCATCGGCAGGACGGTCGAGTGCATGACTGGCCGCACCTCGCCACGCACCGTCTTGACTGCCAGTTCGACAGCCTCATAGCCGCGCTCGTAACCGTCGACATGCGGATACTCGTGGACGGTGAGCAGCGACGTCGCAGACTCGATCATCAGGTCGGTCGAGTGGCAATGCAGGTCCAGCGTCCCGATCAGTGGCGTGTCTGGCCCAATCAATTCGCGGACGGCTGCAAGGATCGTCCCCTCGATGTCATCGACACCCTCGGCTGAACCCGCGCCGTGCAGCGCGAGGCAGACGGCGTCCACCTCGCCCGCGTTCCTGAGTCCGTCCAGCAGGTTGCCGAGCATCATGTCGAACGCTTCCCGTTCGATTGTCCCCGACGGATGTGCCTGTGCCGAGAAGGTCGGCACGATCTCGATACCGAGTTCCTCTCCAGCGTCGATCATTCCGCCGAGATAGCTGCGGACACCCTTACGCCGCTCAATAATGTCCTGTCCGGATTCCCACCCCTGCCGTTGAAACTCCGATACCGGAGTCGGAGGTCCGAACATCGTGTTGGTCTCGTGACTGATCTGCCCTATGGCAATGCGCATGTGTGGTCCTTTCGTGCGTGGTGTGTAATGCGTGATGCGTGGTGTGTAATGCGTGATGCGTGATGCGTGATGCGGTCGAGGGTGGGTCGCAATCTTCGCGTCCCACGTCCCACGTCCCGCATTACGCATTACGCATCACGCATCACGCATCACGCATCACGCATCACGCATCACGCATTACGAATATTCGACATCCCGATCCAGCGGCCAGATTGGGCGCTGGATGCGTTCGAAAGGCATTGTATCGAGGTTCGATGATGTTGCGCCGGGAGTGTCGCAGCGGATGATCTCGCCGGCGAGGTGTTCGAAGCCGGCGCGGAAGTGCTGCTGGGACTTGAGGCAGACGACCTTGTATCGGGTGACATCGATGCCATGCAGCAGGAACGGTTCCTGGTCGAGCGTCTGGGTGCGGATCGACGAGATGATGACGTCGACATTGCCGATGACGAGCCGGGCCATCGGGCCGAGATTGACCTTCGCGCCCGCACCCATCGGCGTCGTATGGACGAACTGGCCATCGGTCAGCGACTTGACGTAGGCACTCGTCTCGACCGGCTCTCCGTGGAGTTTGTCGGTTTTGCCGCCGATGCTGACCTGAATCGTTGCGCCGACGCCGGCCTCGTGGGCCTGCTTCGCGACCTCCGGATCGAAGATGTAGCCGAAGCAGGTCTCGGGCTGGTTCGCAGCCAGCAGCGCGCGCAGCAGGTGGGTGCTGTCACCGGGTGCGCCACCACCAGCGTTGTCGGAGATGTCGGCGATGATGACGGGACGCTTGTCGGACGAGAGTGCCTGCTGGACCGCCTCGTCAGCGCCGGGGAGGTCGAGCAGGAAGTCGTCGCGCATCTGCCAGAGTCGCCGTGCGACGTCTTTCGCTGCACGCTGCGCCAGTTCGGCATCGTCGTTGGTCGTGACGAGGATCGTCGTCTGGATGGCCGGGATGTCGGTGTGCGGGAAGCCGTGGACGAAGGCGACATCGACGACACCAGGCCCTGATTCCCACTCGAAGCACATCTCGTTGACGGCCTTGGCGGCACCGTGCATCGTCGTCGAGGGCGGGATGATCATCGGCAGGATCTCAAGGTGACGGGTCGGTTTCAGTTCACCCTTGACGATCTGCGCTGCGAGTTCAACCGCCTCGTAGCCACGTTCGTAGCCGTCGGTGTGCGGGTAAAGGTGGCAGTTGAGCAGGACATCAGCGTGATCGACCATCGCCTGGGTCATGTTGCCGTGCAGGTCGAGCGTAATGACGATCGGGATCTCGCGGCCAACGACGGCGCGGATCTCCTCCAGTAGCGTCCCCTCCAGGTCGTCGCGCTTCTCGGCGACGCCCGCGCCATGCAACGAGAGGCAGATGGCGTCGACCTCACCTGCCGCCTTGATGCCACCGATCAGTTCATCGCGGATCGTCTCGTAGGCCCGCCCGCTGATCGTTGCCGATGGTTCGGTCGAGGTCGCAAAGGTTGGGATGATCTCGATGCCGTACTTCTCGCCAGCGGCGATCATCCCTCCAAGCGGGTCACGCACACCGGTGTGCTTCGCGAGCAGATCGTCTCCGGCACACCAGTGTCGCGCCTTGAAGTCCTCAACCTCAGTTAGACCCGCGCAGAACGTGTTCGTCTCGTGCGCGAACTCGCCAATTGCGATACGCATGTGTCTCCCCTCGTGAGGTGTCAGGGATCAGGTGTCAGGTTTCAGGGGAATTATTCGTGCGCTCGGCATGTATCACGTGCTCCGTCACGAACCAGCCCCTGACGCCTTATACCTGACACCTGTCACCTAATCCGCTGCCTTGTCGCAGATTTCCAGTACTTCGTCGATCACCGACAACCCACGCTTCGCTTCGTCCGGCGTGATGATGAGGGGTGGAGCGACGATCAGGACATTCCAGTGAAGCATCAGACTGACGCCGCGCTGCATGGCGGCTTTGCCCATCTCACCGACGGCCCCCATCTCGGCGGCGCTGGCGTTGAATGGAGCGAGCATCTCCCTCGTCTCGCGGTTCTTGACCAGTTCGACGCCCCAGAAACAGCCGCGACCACGGACGTCGCCGATCGACTTGTGCTTCTTCATCAACTCGCGCAGGCCGGGGCCGAGGACCTCGTCGCCGATCTTCTTCGCGTTTTCGACGACGCCTTCCTCTTCCATCGCCTGGATGGCGCCGACACCGGCCGCGCAGGCCAGTGGGTGGCCGGAGTAGGTCAGTCCGCCGAAGAAAACCTTGTCGCGGAATGAGTCGGCCACCTTCTGCGAGATCAGGACAGCGCCGAGCGGGACGTAGCCGCTGGTGATGCCCTTCGCGCAGGTGATGATGTCCGGCACGACGTCGAAACCGATCGAGCCGAACCAGTGGCCGGTTCGCCCGAAGCCGGTCATGACCTCGTCGAGAATCATCACGATGCCATGTCGATCGCAGAGTTCGCGGACACCCTGCAGGTAGTTGCCCGGTGGGACGAGGATGCCGTTGGTGCCGACGATCACTTCGAGGATGATCCCGGCGATCGTCTGCGGCCCCTCGTACATGACGATCTCTTCGAGGTGTGCCAGCGCTCGCTCCGCCTCCTGCTGCTCGTTCTCTGAGTGGAACGACGAGCGGTAGGTGTAGGGGCCGACGAAGTGGACGACACCGGAGATGGCCGGTTCCGACGCCCAGCGGCGCGGGTCGCCGGTCAGCGCCATCGCGCCGTGGGTCGCACCGTGGTAGGAGCGGTAGGCAGCCAGCATCTTGTGGCGGCCAGTGTGGGCGCGGGCCAGTTTGATCGCGTTCTCGTTGGCCTCGGCGCCGCCGTTGGTGAAGAAGACCATGTCGAGGTCGCCGGGCGACCGCTCAGCCAGCAGATGCGCCAGTTCGGCCGTCTTGTCGTTCGCGAACGACGGCTGGATGACGCATAGCCGCTCGGCCTGCTCCTTGATCGCGTTGACGACGCGCGGGTGCTGGTGGCCGAGGTTCGAGTAGATCAACTGGGAGGAGAAATCAAGGTAGCGCTTTCCCTCCATGTCCCAGAACTCGCAACCCGCGCCACCAACGACCGGCATCGGGTCAATCTTGGCCTGCGCCGACCATGAGTGGAAGACGTGTGTGCGGTCCCACTCCCTGACGCGCTCTTCGGACTGCATGTCCATCGTGACCATGAGGTATTCCTTTCCGCTAAGGGACTCGGGACTCGGGATTCGGGGGCAGGGAACGTCTGGCGTTCCGGAGCCCCCCGGCTTATCCAGCCCCGGGTCCCGAATCCCGTGTCCCGACGCTCTCGTACAACCGTCCATGTCGCCGCAGGAAGCGCGGCGTGCCGTCGGCGTGTGGGATGATGTCAAAGGTCGTCGTGCTGCCGTCGCCTTCCGTGACGATGAATTCGGAGTCGCTGATTGGTGCGGCGATGTCGGCGGGGTAGTCAATCCGGCCTTCGACGCCCGGCCAGCCGCCGGTCATCACGACCCGGACGCGGTCGCCCTCGATCGTGAGGGTGATATCGGCGTCCGGATGGGTGTAGCGGCCAGCGTAGGCTGCCAGCTTCTCGGCGGGTAGCGTGACTGGCTCGGGTGGCGTGTAGGTCGGGCCGCACTCGGTCTGGAGCAGGAAGCGGTCAAAGCGCAGGTTGGCGGCGCTGCCGTAGTCGCTGTTGGTCAGCATCACGAAGGCCGTCTCCCGCTCCGGGATGAGTGTCAGTTGCGACTTGAAGCCGTTGATCGAGCCGCCGTGGCCGATGACCTTGACTCCCTCGATCGTGCGGATGTCCCAGCCGATGCCCCACTCGTCGGCCCAGTTACCGGCCTTGCGCTGTGGCTCACGCATGGCGGTCAGCGAACCGGCACTCAGGATGCCTTCACCGTCGCCCATGTGGAACTTCGCGAAGCGCAGCAGTTCCAGCGCGTTCGACGCGACGCCACCGGCCGGCAGGCGGTTGCGTGGGTAGTACTGCCCGGCTACCTTGTGCTTGCGGCTGCCCGGCGCGACTGGCGAGTGCCCGACGGCGTGCGGCCAGCAGAGCATCTCGTGGGCGAAGAAGCAACTGCGCTCCATCCCAAGTGGTCCGAAGACCCGCTCGCGCATGAGCGTGTCGAACGGCTTGCCACCGGCGACCTCCAGAACCCGGCCAGCCAGGTGGAATCCGGAGTTGGTGTAGGCCCACATCTCGTCCGGTCGGTAGACCTGCCGCAGCGTGTGGAACTCGGCAATCGCCTTGGCCAGCGCGTCCTCACCCTGCCCCATGTCGATGAAGAAGTCGCCGTGCAGTCCGGAGCCATGCGAGAGCAGGTGACGGAGCGTGATCGTGCGCTGGACCTCCTCGTCGGCCAGTCGCAGGTCGGGCAGGTACTCGATCACCGGCGTGTCCAGCGTCACGACGCCATCCTCGGCCAGGATCATCGCCAGCGTCGCTGTAAAGACCTTCGAGATTGATGCGACCCGGACCAGCATCTCTGGCCGCATTGGCTCGACGCCAGTGATGTTGGCGATGCCCCACGAGTCGATGTGTGTCTCGCCATCCTTCAGGACGCCGATCACAACGCCGGGTATCTGCCAGTAGTTCATCTGTTGCTGGACCAGACTGTCCAGCGTCATCTCATCCATTGTCGTTGTCTGCCCTCCCATCGCGCTCCCCATTTCAGCCACGCGCATTGTCGGACAGGTTGTCGCGCGCCGCAAATCCCTTCGGACCCCTTCCCAACCCTCCCCTATGAAGGGAGGGGCTTTTTCGATTCGTGCGGGCTAAAGCCCCTCCCTTCATAGGGGAGGGGTTGGGGAGGGGTTCGCGACACACCTCACCTCACCCAGGAGTCCGCCGACGAATCCCGACCCTTGGGTTAGGATCAGCGCGAGGAGGAGATAGTGAGGGGGATGGATGTCACATAACGATGAACTGACGCTGTTGCTGACTGGCGACAGCATGCTGACCCGACGGGTGACGCGGGCGGGCGATCCACGGGCAGTGGCCCTGCGAGAGCGGATTCAGGCGGCGGACGTCGCCTTCACAAACCTGGAAATCCTGCCAAATGACTTTGTTGGTCATCCGGTTCAGGAGAGCGGCGGCGACCATATGGCCGCCAATAGCTGGGTGATCGACGAACTGGTCGCGATGGGGTTCGACCTGTTCGCGACGGCGCACAACCACTCGCTCGACTACGGGGTCGACGGGGTGCTGGCGACGATCGAGCGGCTGGATGCTCGGGGCGTCGCGCATGCCGGACTGGGCCGCAACCTCGGCGAAGCACGGATGCCGGCCTTCTTCGACACGTCGGTCGGCAGTGTCGCACTGCTCTCGTGTAGTTCGACGTTTGGTAAGGGCTATCAGGCTGGCGAACAGCGGCCAGACATGCAGGGGCGTCCCGGCTTGAACCCGCTGCGGACGACGACGACCTACGTTGTCTCGGCGGACGAACTGGAGCAACTTCGCGGAATCGCTACCCGGCTCGGTCTCGAACAGCGGCGGCAGGAGCGGCTGGCGTTCGGCTTCGGCGCGCCGCCGAAGGACGATGTCTGGACGTTTGGCGAGATGCGTTTCCGGGTCGGCGATGAACCGGCCATCGAGCAGACGCTTGACCAGGGAGACCTTGAGGCGATGGCCGCCTGGGTGCGCGACGCCCGGCTGCGGGCGGCCTGGGTCGTCGTCAGTCTCCACGCTCACGAGCAGGGAGCGACGAAAGAGGACCCGGCCGACTTCATCGGCGTCTTCGCCCGCCGGATGATCGACGAGGGGGCCGATATCGTTGTCGGGCACGGCCCACACCTGTTGCGCGGGATGGAGGTCTACCAGGGCAAGCCGATCTTCTACAGCCTTGGCAACTTCATCGACCAGCACGACCTGATCTACAAGCACCCCGCCGATGCCTTTCAGCGATTCGGAGTCGATCCGACGCTGACGCACGGGATGCTGGCCCACACCAGGGACGACGGCGGCACGAAGGGGTTTGCCGCCGATCCGCGCTACTGGCAGACAGTCATGCCGACCTGCCATTTCGAGGGCAATCGGCTGACCCGAATCGAGATCGTGCCGGTTGCGCTCGGATTTGGCCAGCCGATGCACGCACGCGGCATCCCGCGGATTGCCGAAGGTGAGGAGGCAGCGGCGATCCTCGGCGATTTCGCGCGCCTGTCTGGGCCATTCGGAACCCGGATCGAAATCAACGGCGAGTTGGGGCTCGTCACCCTTTAGGAACACAGGAAGGAACACCAGACAATGTCCCAGAACCAGCCACCGATGCCGCTGCCATTCGGCATTCACGCGCACAACCGGGGTGTCGTGACGCCGCAGTACGCCGTCATGCCGCCGGAGGGCATTCTCTCCAGCCGGTTGCCGGGGTTCGAGAAGACAACCGTTCGCTTCCAGACCTCACCGGAGATGGGCGCTCACTTCGCGCAGGCAGCGCTGGAGATTGAGCCGGGCGGCGGGACGACGTCCACCCGCGACGATGGGCTGGAGCACTTCTTCTATCTTATTGGCGGTGCGGTGACGGTCAGCATCGACGGCGCGGCGCACGACCTGATCCCCCACGGCTACGCTTACATCCCGACCGGCCATACCTGGGAGCTGCGTGCAACAGCCAGCGAGCAGTCGCGAGTGATCTGGATCAAGCGGCCGTACTCGAAGATCGACCTGCCGGTTCCCGCGCCAGTCGTTGGCCACCGCGACAACGTCGAGCGGACGCGTCAGCACACGCAGGGGCGCTACTGGCAGTACCTGTTGCCGCTCGGCGATATGGCATTCGATATGGAGGTCAACATCCTCGGCTTCGAGCCGGGTACGTACTTCCCCTATGTCGAGACACACATCATGGAGCACGGCCTCTACATGCTGGAGGGGCAGATGCTCTACCAGCTGGCCGGGGACTGGCACGAGGTCAAGACCGACGACTTCATCTGGATGAGTCACTACTGCCCGCAGTTCTGCTTCTGCACCGGCTGGGAAGAAGCGGCCTACCTGCTCTACAAGGACGTGAACAGGGACGTTAGTTTTTAGCGGTCAGCCGTTAGCCGTTAGCCGTTAGCCGTTAGCTGTGAGCCGTTAGCCCATTAGCCGTCGTTGAGGGCCGTACGACTTAGCCCTGTCATCCCGACGAACGGAGGGATCTCGTGACTCGTTTGCGCTGCATGGGTTCAGCGAGGACAAGATCCCTCCGCTCGTCGGGATGACAGAGGTATCGGGTTGACGCAACCCGAAGCAATCGCAGCCCCTGACGACAGGGAAAGCGCGTGAAGTTCCCGCTGGACGCATCGAATTGGCACCTCGGGAACATGCAGAATGGCCCTCATCCGAACCGCTGATGTGGCACCTGTCCGCATGGACAGGACAAAGTTCATCCCCTCGGTCGATGTGGGAAATGGGGTAAGAACCTATCCTATGAATGTCGGAAGTCGACAACGGGGTCGACAAACCGCAAGGCAGCGGACGGCACTGAAAAACGATGACGTTGGATTGACGAGGAGGTCACGGGATGGAAATGCAGACAATGTACGCGGAGTTCGAGTACCGCCGCCGGGTAGCCGCCACTGCGAACACGAAGTCGCAGAAGCGGACCTCGATCTGGCGCCGGGTGATGGGCTAACGCCCCCTCCGCCTCACGATACAGAGAACTACTCCTCCACCCACCCCATTCCCCCACCCCCAGACCGCCTGGCCATTGGCCAGGCGGTCTTGCTTGTTGTCGAGGAGACTAAAGCGAGAACCGATTGACCCAGTGGGCGAGAGGAAACCTGCCGGCAACGGCTGTCTGGAGTTTACGGTCCGCATGCAGCAGCGGGCAGCGAACGGCGTCCGCAAGCGCGAGGTAGAGTGCGTCGTAGAACGCGCAATCGTACCGCGATGCCAACCGGTAGCCAGCCACGATCAACTCGCGCCCGCTTACTCTTGGAATGTCTAGCGACAACAAAAGCGAGACCGCACGGTCTCCGTCGTCAGCCGTTGTTCGCCGAGAACGGACGGCCGATTGAATCGCGTTCGCCACTTCGAGAACCATGTGCTCGGGTGCAAGCAAGCGAACTCGGCCATCGTTATATGCGTCATAGACTGCTAGCGAAGCATCAACGTAGTCCTCGTCTTTGAGGAACCACTTGATCGCCACTGAGGCATCGATGACGTAGGTTGGTGGTAATGAACTCACCCCTCGGTCTCAGCACGCGACTGATGCTTGAGTTCGTCGGCCCGAATATCGATTGGCCCGATCTTCTCTCTCAGTTTCGCGATTTCTGCGGCCAACGCTTTCCTTCGTTTCAGATCCTCATCGGTCGGCGGCACGTACTCGGGGATCGGGATATTCGGCAGTGTCATGATGTCGTCGTCATGTTCGTGGTGCACGTTGCGTCCTCTCCGCGATGCCGTTCAGTATAGCGAACGAGAGGCCAAAATTGCGCCCGAGTCGTAATCGACGCGGTGCGTGATTCCAGTTCCAAACAACCGTGTTACGGTTAATCATGCCCGATCACGTAGCCGGATGGCGGCTCGGCGCCGAGCAGGTGCTGGACGAAGTAGTCCCAGCGCTTGCGGAGGAAGAAGTGGTTGTTGGGCGAGTTGCCGCGTGTGTCCTTCGGTGCGTGGACGAGGTCGATGAAGCTGTGGTTGGCGTTGGGCAGGACGAGCATGTCGATGTCCTTGCCGGCCTTGATGAAGGCGTCGATGAGTTGGATCGTCAGGGCTGGGTGGACGTTGTCGTCCATCTCGCCCCAGGCGAGGAGTAACTTGCCGCGCAGGTTGTTGACCAGCGGGAGGTTCGACTGCGCTTCCCATGCTTCGGGGTTGACGTCCGGCATCCCAAGATACGTCTCGCCCCATTCGGCCATGTAGCCGCGCTGGTCGTGGTTGCCGGCTGACGAGACGGCCACTTTGTAGAACTCCGGGTGCTGGAGGAGCGCCTTGACTGAGGCGTAGCCACCTCCCGAATGGCCGAAGATGCCGACGCGAGAGAGGTCGAGCGACGGGTCGCTGGCCGCCAGTTGGAGCAGGGCGGTGATGTGGTCGGGCAGACCGCCGCCGACCTCGAAGTTCGCATAGGCGTAGTCGTGGAACGCCTTCGAGCGGAACGGCATCCCCTGGGCGTCGATCATGACGACGACGAAGCCCAGTTCGGCGAGTGACTGGGCGGCCCAGAAGCCCGCGATCGCCGACGTGTCGTAGCCGGGGAAGCCGACTGGCGCCTGGACGCGCTGCGGGCCGGGATAGATCGAGTCGAGGACGGGATAGCGTTTGCCAGCGTCGAAGTTGGTCGGGCGGATGACGAGCGCGTGGATGTCGGTCACTCCGTCGCGAGCCTTGAGCGTGTGTCGCGTCGGGGGCGTCCAACCGGACCCTAGGAGTCCGCTGATGTCGGCTTCTTCGAGCGTGACGACGATTTCTCCCTCACAATTGCGGACGACGGATACCGGTGGCAGATCGGGACGCGAGTAGGTATCGACGAAGAACTGTCCTGACTTCGACGCCGTCACCTGATGGTCGGCGTCCTCGGGCGAGAGTGTCACGACCTCACCACCGTCGAGGCTGACCCGGCAGAGCAGGCGCTGGTACGGGTTCTGGCCCGGCTCGCGGCCACCGGCGGTGAAGAAGGCGATGCGCGCATCTTCGTCGACGTGCAGCAGTTCACGGACGACCCACGGGCCACTCGTCAGTTGCCGCTTGATCTGACCGGCGTTGTCGAACAGGTAGAGGTGACCCCAGCCGTCGCGCTGCGAGAGCCAGAGCGCTTCGCTGCTGTCGCGCGACACCCAGACCATCGGCTTGTCCGTCGTCGGCGAGAGGTGCGGGACGGTCAGTGTCCGACCGCGTTCCTCGACCAGTTGCCTCGTCGCACCGGTCGCGGCGTCGATCGCATGCAGACCGCTGGCGAGGAAGCCTCGCTCCCGACGGATCACCCAAGCATGGTCGCTACCCGCGCACCAGCCCACGTAGCCGCGCTCTGGCGGGGCGAAGGCGACGCAGGCGATTGGGTCAGTCTGCACGTCGATTCGCTCGCCGTTTGTCACATCAATGATGATGAGCGATGCCTGCGCCAGTTCCGGATCGCCCGGCAGCGGCATCCGGTAACTATGGGGAACGGCCCGCGCACCGTCGCCGCCGGGATGCCCCTGCAGGAGCCACATCTCGCGGACCTTGCGCTGGTCGAGCCGGTGGGTCAGCAACTTTGTGGAGTCTGGTGACCAGACAGCGGATGGCGGGATCTTCTTGCCACTGAGCCGGTCGGAGACGGCGGTCGTTCGACCTTCTGGAAGCGTTGCGTAGTCGTTGTATGGTTCACCGTCGAAAGTCAGTTGCCGCTCTTCGCCGCTCTCGATGTCGCGTACCCAGAGGTTGTGGGCGCGGACGAACGCCTGGTGCTTGCCGTCCGGTGACGCGAGCACCCCGACGCCCAGTTCCGGACGCTTGTCGACCTCACGACACTCGTATGTGCTCAGGTCGCATTCCCAGCGCCGGTCGTAGGCGTCGAAGCGGAGGGTGTCGTTCGTGGTGAACTCAATCGACTCGAATGGCAGGTGGGTGTGGGTGGTGGGTTGCCCTGATGCACGCGTGAGCGCCGCTGCGAGGCGAATGTGGTCGAAGGCTGGCGCGCGCGTTCCGGTCTCCGGGTCGACGAGGACGAACTCGGCGCCATCCCGCGTCCGGTTGCGGTACCAGAAGCGCTCCGAGTCGCCGATCCAGTGTGGCTCGACGCTCATTCGGAAGACGCGCTTCTCGACGTTCCAGGGCAGGAACGATTCGGCGCGGGCGTAGTCCTCCCGCGTGACGACAGGCTGTTCAATGGTCATGCTGGTTCCTCGTAACTCTCGCTGCGTGCGTCGTTCCGTCGATCTACCATCACCGCCTATGATCGCACGACCGATCACCCGTTACGGCACGCGTTTCGCCCACTCGCTGTCCGGGAAGCGGTCGAGGAGCGCCTGCCAGACGGCGTACATCTCGGGGTTCGAGTGGGTCCGCAGGTAGGTGGCGATGCCACGCCGGTAGATCGCTTCGGCGGCCAGCGGGCCAGTTGGATCGCGTTGTTCTGCCTGTTCGAGGAGTCGGATCGCCAGATCGGGCTTGCTCCAGCGGATCCAGTGTTCGGCCTCGCCGATGTCGAGCATCGTCAGAAACTCGCTCGGAGGCAGGAAGTTGAGCGAGCGATAGTGGACCGCCATCCGCCGGTCTGCTACCAGCAGCGTTGGTGTCCAGATCACGTTCAGCGGACGGACGACCTCACGCGGCGATTCGAACAGGTGCAACTTGAGCGGCACGAACCGTTCGGTGATCGCTGCCGTCACCTCTGCGTCGGGGTACGTATCGGCATCCAGCCGATCGCAACCGCGTCAGGGGACTTTGTAGACGTCGATCAGGATGGGACGCCGTTGGCGGAGTGCCTGTTCCTGGGCGATGGTCGCGTCCGTGAGCCACTCGATCGCCATCAGTTGTCGCCGCCCATCCTGAAGAGGGCGCGCCAGGCGCGGGGTGGTTCGAGATCCCAGAGGCGCTGGGCAATGCCGGGATGCTCGGGGTGGCGGCCGGTGCGTTCGAGTTGCTCGTCGGCCCGGTAGCGACCCTTGCGGACGATTGAGTAGCCGAGCCAGCGTATCGGTTCCGGCTCCCAGTCGATCGGTGTGTGCTGGGTCATCGGCAGGCGGGTCAATTCGGTATCGGCCTCGGTGATCAGGTCGGCGATGACGCGGCCGGAGAGGTTTGTCGTCGCGACTCCCTCGCCGCTGTAGCCGTAGGCCATTGCGACGCCGGTTTTGCGGTCATAGCGCATGACCGGCATATGGTCACGCGGGACGCCGAGGACGCCGCCCCACGAGTGGGTGAAGCGAACGCCTGCCTCCTTGAGCATCGGAAACCACTCGTAGGCTGACTGGCGGCCATGCTCGAAGACATCTTCTGGCCGGTCGAGCGCGTCGGTGATGTTGGCGTTGAACGGGTAGCGGCCACGGTACGGCCCGAAGGCGATCCGGCCATCGGCGGTGTGGTTGAGATAGCCACCAGTCGTTCCGAAGCCGCCGACGACCTCGCGCTGCTCCCAGCCGATCTGTCGCCAGATTTCATCGGAGAGTGGTTCGGTGATGACGATGTGAGACGTCACCGGCATGACCCTCCGGCGCAACTTCGGCAGGCGCGGCAGGTAGCCCTCGCCGGCGAGGACGATTGCCTTCGCGGAGATGTTGCCTCGCTCGGTGTCGAGTCTCGGAAGCGGGCCGGGGATGTAGTCGGTGACGCGGGTCTGCTCGTAGATCGTCCCACCGTGCCGCTCGACGGCCCGGGCGAGGCCGCGTACGAGTCGCGCCGGTTGCACCGGTCCGCCCTCCTTGACCCGGAAGGCGCCGATCCCACCGGCGACGCGGATGCGCTCGTTGAGCTGGTTGGCGTCCAGTAGTTCGAAGTAGTCCTCCAGTCCGATCTGCCGGTACTCGTAGTACATCTCCTCGATCTTCGGCAGTTCGTACTCGGCTCGGGCGAGTTCCAACGAGCCGCTTCGGGCGAAGTGGGCGTCGATACCTTCCGCCTGGACGACCCGGTCGATGTCGTCGATCGTATCGAACATCGCCAGACAGACGGCGCGCGCGGCGTCCAGCCCATAGTGCTGTTTCAACTTCAGCGGCGGGTAGGGGAAGACCGAGTAGCACCAGCCCCCGTTGCGGCCCGACGCGCCGAACCCAGCAATCTCGGCGTCGACGACGACGACCTTCAGTGACGGATCGCGCTGCAGCAGGTGATAGGCCGTCCAGAGGCCAGTGAGGCCAGCGCCGAGGATGGCGACATCGACCGAGATCGATCCGTCCAGCGGTGGTCGGGGCGTCAGGTCATCACCGGAATGCTCCAGCCAGAAACTGTAGTTCGCGTAGTCCTTCACGGTGTCCGCGCCTCCCCAGGTCGTCTCGCTCCGATGTCTGACACAGGATAGCGTGCCGCAATACGGTACGACAGGGCGAATGATGTTGTCACGCATTACACTGATGCTGAACCACGGGCAAAGGGGGGTGTTGTGAGCGGACGCGTGCAGTGTCCGGAATGTCTGACGATGATGGCGGAAGAGGCGCGCTTCTGCCCCGGCTGCGGCACGCCTCGAACGTGGGTGCGAGCCGCGTTGGAGCGCGAGTCGCTGCGGACCGGAACGCCCTACGAGACACTGCTGGAGCAGGCCCGGCAGGGCACCCTCCGACTGGATACACCGCCGCAATCAGTATCTCCCTCGCAATCCGCACCACCTCGGATGTTTATCGCAATCCTCCTTGCGACTGTGGCGATCCTGTTTGCGATCCCGCTGATGGCGACGGGTGGTGGCTGGCTTGTCATCGCGGTCCTGCTGCTGGTGATCGCGTTGCTGTACGCGGCGATGCAAGGGCGGATCGATCGGCTTGAACAGCGGCTCGCAGCCCTTGAGCAGCAGCGACAGAGTACAACGCTCCAGGAAGCGGGCGAGCGGGTCGTCGCCGAGATGCCACAGCGTGTCGAGCGTCCGGTGCCAATGATCCCTGTCGAACCTCGGCCTTCCATCTCGGAACCGCCGCCGGTCGCGGACGAGCCGGTCGTACTGGAACCTGCGGCAGCGACCGTCAGCGAACCTTCGCCAACCGTCTCGACACCGCGAGCGCCGCGCTCGATCGGTGAACTGGAAGACCTGCTCTCAGGACGAGTGCTTGCGTGGGTTGGTGGACTGGCGATCCTGCTTGGCGCAGTCTTCTTCCTCTCGCTGGCATTCAGTCGTGGCTGGATCGGGGCCGAGGCACGGGTGGTGATTGGCGTAGTCGCCAGCCTGTTGATGCTGATTGCCGGTGGCTGGTGCTTCGAGCGGCGCGAACGGATCGTCGGGCATGTGCTGGTTGCCGTCAGCCTGGGCGTGATGAGCGTTTCGCTGCTGGCCGCGACGAGTTTCTACGATCTGATCGGCGTCGAGATCGCACTCCTCGGGACATTCGTCACCGCGCTGGCTGCAGCGGCGATAGCGATCCGTGCCAACTCACAGGTTGTCGCGCTCTATGGGCTGGTCGCCGCACTCGCCTCCCCGCCGCTGCTGGGTGCCGAGGCGGACGGGACGACGATCGCGTTCCTCTCACTGACACTGGTTGGAACGACGGCCATCGCCCTTTTCCGTTCATGGGCATGGCTTCCGCCGGTGGCCTTCGTCCTGACGGCCCCACAGATCGCCATCTGGATCGACGACGACGCGCCAGTAGTTGCTGGTTTGGTCGTGCTGGCTGGGTTCTGGCTGCTGAATGCGGTTGCGGCGGCCGGTGAGGAGATTCGGCAGCGCAGCCGCGAGCCGATCCTGCGGTCGGTATCAGCGACGGTCATGCTCGGAAACGTCGCCTTCCTTGTCTGGGGTGGGTTTCAGATACTCAGTGGCGACCACGATGGCTGGCGCGGAACGTTTCTGGTTGTTGTCGCACTCGCGCACGGTCTGCTGGCTGGCTGGTTCCTGAGCGAGCGCGGGGAGCGGCATCCCTTCGGGTTGCTGGCTGCCGGGACCGGAATCGCAGCCTTCAGCATTGCCATTCCCGTTCAACTCGGCGGGCCTGTCGTGCCGATCGCATGGTCCGCCGAGGCGGCTGCTCTGGCGTGGGTCTACGCTCGTCGTCAGCACGGCTACAGTGCCGGGGTCGCGATTGCGCTGCTGGCGGGCGCGCTCATTCACCTGGCAACGATCGAGTACCCGTTCTGGGAGTTTGGTGAACCGGTCGCCGATACTGCCGTCCTGAATGCTTCGGGCGGGACGCTGGCGTTCATCCTCGGTGCGCTGCTGGTCGGAGGCTGGCTCATCCGGCAGGTGGTGGCCCGGATTGGGCTGACGGCACTCGGCGCGTTCCTGCTGCTCTACGCGCTACCGTTCGAACTGTCGGGACTCTGGCTGCTGGCTGCTTACGCTGCGGTTGCCGTCGCCGTCTTTACGCTCGATCAGTGGCTGGACCGAGTTCCGGGCCTCGCACCGCTGGACCAACCAGGACTTCGTCGTGGGCTGCTGCTGCCATTTGCTGCCGCGGCGACTTCTGCCGCATTCCACGCGCTGGCGTTCGACCTCCCGCTCGATGACGTGGTTGGCTGGAGCCAGCCGGACACGCCGTTTACCAGCGATCAGACGCTGGCGGCCGGCATCCTGATTGCCGCCGCGCTGGTTGCAGTCGCTGTTGCCCGGTCGAGCGTCGTCCGCGTCGTGGGCATCCTGACCGCAACGAGTATCGCCGCCTACCTGATGCCGTTCGAACTGGAACCGGCCGCGATGGTCGTCGCCTGGGTGGTGCTGGCGCTAGTATTGATTGGCCTCGCGACGCGTCTCACGTCCGAACGGCATCTTCTGGCGGCAGGGTCGGCCACCCTTGCGGTCGCCGGGCTAGTGGTTGCGCTTGGTAAGGTCGCGCCAGCCGAGCGGCTGTTTGTCGATGCCGGAACGCAGATCGACCATCCCGCCTTCATGAGCGGCGCGACGGCGGCACTTTCGGCGTTGGTGCTGCTGCTGATTGGGATTGCCTGGCTCTACCGCGAGCGCCACGAGGCTCGTTGGCTGGTCGTCGGTGCCGGTGCCCTCGGTGTCTACCTGCTCTCGGTCGGGACAGTCGATATCTTCCAGGCGCGGGTCGGAGGCGAAACCAGCCGCGACTCGTTGGAGAAGCAGGCGCAGGTCGCGCTTTCGATTCTCTGGGCTGTCCTCGGCGTAACTGCCTTCGTTGCAGGAATCCTTCGTGGCCGGACGCTCTCTGGTGCGCCGCTGCGTGGATCAGGGCTGGCACTGCTGGCACTCGCGACCGTCAAGGTCTTCGTCTATGACATGGCCTCGCTGGATGCCTCGTACCGCGTGCTCTCGTTCATTGGCCTTGGCATTCTGTTGCTAGGGAGTTCGTACGTCTACCAGCGGCTGTCTCCGAACCGCCGACCGCCGATGGACGCTGCGTCAGGGTGATGCGATGAAGGCATGGCTGCATCCGACCCAGTCGGCTAGTGGATCATTGCTCTGGAGTGTCGCCACTGCTGGATTGGTCCTTTCGTTCTACGTCGTTCAACGGCAGCAATTGACGTGGCCGATGATGATTGGGTTCGGTATCTACGCGATCGCGGGGTACATCTGCTTGACCGTGATTCGTGCCATCAATCATCGCATCGTAGAGATCGAGCAACATGACGCCTCGCTTGGTGATGTTGACGACCGTTGACGCATCCTTCTATCGTCCTGAGCCGCAGCGAAGGACCTCCCCTGTGTTTGCTACCTGTGTGGTCAACGCGGAGAGGTCCTTCGCTGCGGCTCAGGACGACAGGGGGTTATCCGACGGCGCGCCGTGCTCTCGACACTGCAGTCATTCGTTCCAGCAGCCGCATGACCTGGTCGGCGAGTAAGGCCAGCGCGGTAACAGCGAGTGTGCCGGCCCAGATCATCGACTGGTTGTTGCGGGTGATCCCGTTGAAGAGGAGTTCTCCGAGGCCGCCAGCGTTGATCCAGGCGGCGATCGTTGCGAGGCTGATTGTCGTCACCAGCGCGATCCGGATTCCGGCGATGATGACCGGTAGCGCTAGCGGGAACTGGACGCGGAGCGCGATCTGCCAGGGGGCCATCCCCATCCCACGGGCGGCTTCGAGTACTGCTGGATCGACGCCGCGCAAGCCGGTCGCGATGTTGCGAACGAGGAAGAGCTGGGCGTAACTCGCCAGAACGATCAGGGCTGGCTGGCGGCCGATCCCGACGACGGGGATCAAGAACGCAAATGCCGCCAGGCTCGGGATCGTATAGACGACTCCGAGTGTCCCGAGGACCGGCAGGTTCAGCGGCTTGAAGCGGACGATCAGCAGCGCCAGGACGATCGCGACTGGTAGCGCGAAGCCCACCGCCAGCAACGTCAATTGCAGGTGCTCGACCGTGAGTTCCCAGACGCGGTCGCGGTGCTCGATCAGGTAGTCGAACATCACCATCGCGCGGCGTCCTGTTCCTCGGGGACTGGGGCGATCCCGGCGGTTTCGATGGCGGAAAGATCGAGCGTGCCGACCGGGTGCCCGTCGTCGTCAATGACAGTGAGACGGTCGGCGCGCTCCTCCAGCAGCAGTGCGAGTGCCGTCCGCAGGTCGGCTGACGCAGCGATGACGGGATGTTCCGGTAGCGTTCCCTCCAGCGGTTGGGCTGCGGCCATGACCGGGACGAGGCTCAGGCGGCGCAGGACATCTCCCGCCCCGACAAGGTCGCTGACGAACTCGTCGGCGGGGTGCATGACGATCTGAAGCGGAGTGTCGAACTGGACGACATTGCCGCCGCGCATGATGACGATGCGGTCGGCGAGGCGAACGGCCTCTTCGATGTCGTGGGTGACGAACAGCACGGTTTGTCCGAGCCGGTTGTGGATCTGGCGAAGTTCTGCCTGCAAGCGCGAGCGGGTGATTGCGTCGAGCGCGCCGAACGGCTCGTCCATCAGCAACGTCGTCGGGTTGGCCGCCAGCGCTCGCGCCAGCCCGACTCGCTGTTGCTGACCGCCCGAGAGTTGGGCGGGGTAGCGACGCCGGTACTCCTGCGCGGGTAAGCCGACGAGGTCGAGCAGTTCGTCGACGCGCTCCCTGATCTGGCCTCGGCCCCAGCCAAGCAGTTTCGGCACAACGGCGACGTTGTCGGCCACCCGCATGTGGGGGAAGAGTCCGGTCTGCTGGATCACGTAGCCGATGCCGCGCCGTAGCGTCGTCGTTGACATCCCGCTGACCGGCCGGCCATCGATCAGGATCTGTCCTCCAGTCGGCTCGTAGAGCCGGTTGACCATCTTTAGTAGCGTTGTCTTTCCACATCCCGACGGCCCGAGCAGCACGACGAACTCACCCGGCTCGATCTCCAGCGAGACGTCATCGACCGCCGGTGGCTGATTGCCGCGGAACTGCTTGGAGACGTGGTCGAACCTGATGGAACTGGCGGTGGCGTCGGGACGCGGGACGTGGGATGCGGGACGCGGAGAGCTGGCGATCGCATCGCCCGATGTCACGGAATCGAGTCTCCGCGTCCCACGTCCCACGTCCCGCGTCTCGTCCGTCACTCGCCCAACAGTCCGTTCTCCGTCAGGAACTCACGCGCGACGTCTTCGGGTTCCATCGCGTCGTCGCCATCGACACGCCAGTTGAGGTCGGCCATCACCTCGCTGGTGAGGAGTGGTGCGAGTTCGTTGAGCAGATCGGCGATCTGCGGGTAAGCGTCGAGCGTCTCCTGCCGGATGACCGGCGCGACGTGATACGGGGGCCAGAGTCCCTGATCGTCGTCGAGGACGACGAGATCATAGCCTGCGATCTGACCGTCGGTGCCGAATGCGACGACAACCTCAGCGTCGTCGTTGAGCAGTGCCTGATACTTCAGGCCTGGATCGAGAATGATGATCTCGTCAAAGTCAAAGTCTCCGTAGACCTCCTGCAGGCCCAGCAGACCGTCCGGTCGTTCAGGGAAGTCGGGGACGGCTGCGAGCCGCAACTCACCGGCCATCTCGACCATCTGGCTGATCGTCGTCAGATCGTTCTCTTCGGAGAACTCGCGCTTGACGGCCAACGCCTGGGTGTTGTTCATCGGCGTCTGGTCGAGCCAGACCAGCGAGAACTGTTCGGCGTATGCCTCGGCGACGACATCGAAGACCTCGTCCGGGTCGGACATCGTCTCCATCTCAAGGATCGTCAGCAGACCGGTCCCGGTGTACTCCGGGTAGATATCGATCTCACCGGCGACCAGCGCCTCGTGGGCGACGATCGTGCCGCCGAGGTTCAACGAGCGCTCGACTTCGATGCCGGCCGATTCGAGCAGTTGCGCGTACATCTCGCCGAGGATCAACTGCTCAGTGAAGTTCTTGGAGCCGATCACGACCGGGCCACCGTCGCCGGTGCCACCAGTCGCTTCCGTTGGCGATGCTGCACTTGTGGGCGAGGCCGCGCCTGTTCCGGTCGTTGCGGTCGTATCGGTGTCACTACCGCCGTTATCGTCGTCATCGTCATCGCCGCAGGCTGCCAGCAATGGGATCGCGAGCGCGAGCAGCATCAGCAGGATCATCGAGCGCAACTTCACTATGGTTGTCCTTTCAAGCGTGGAGACGGTGTTTGCTGACGTATCGCATGCCACGTTCCTCATTCGAGGTGTGCGCGGTGTCAGCCGGATGTCGCAGGTGGCGTCAGCAGCCGTTCGGTGACGCTGAGGACGCCCTCTGCCGTCAACGCGAGGAGCGCGACCGGGACCGCGCCTACAAGCAGTAACCGTTCGTCAACCAGCGTAATTCCGGACAGGATGAAGATTCCCAGCCCGCCCGCGCCGATGAATGCGGCCAGTGTCGCGCTGGCGATGACCTCGACGGCGGCGGTGCGAACCCCGGCGATGACGACCGGCAACGCCAAGGGAAATGCCACCTTCCTAAAGACCTGAATGGCATTCATCCCCAGACCACGGGCGTTCTCCAGCACGGCTGCATCGACCCCGCGTAGCCCTGCGTCCGTGTTGACGACGATCGGTGGGCCGGCCAGCAACGTCAACGCGACCAGCGCCGGTGTGAAGCCGGTTCCGAAGGTAGGCAACAGCAGAAAGAGGACGGCGAGGCTTGGGACGACCCTGGCGGCACCGACCAGCGCGACCAGCGGAGGGCCAACCCGGCGCAGCCGTGACGACAGAACGCCAAGCGGGACGAAGATCGCGATTGCCAGGAGCAGCGCGCTCAGACTCAGCCGGACATGGACAGACAACTCGTCGAGAAACTTCGACGGGTTGTCCATGATGTAGTTCCATGCGTCAACAAGCAGGCCCATCCGGCTCCCCACCGAACGCGATCGCCGTACTTACACGTACGTATGAAATCGCTCGCTGCGGCTGTCCACCCGATTGCCGCCGATGACAGCATGTGCCACACGCATTTCGGCATCCGGAACGCGGCAGGCTGATGCTCCTGCATGTCGGATGCCAGCGGGATGTCAGTGGTTGAGAGGCGATGCGGGAAGTTTGACAACAGGCGGGACGTGAACTGCATCCCGCCTGTAGGTCGATCGTGGATTTAGTGAGCTTCGACGGCCACCAGCGGGCGGACGCCATGCGGGAGGGCGCCGCGGGCGATCAGGACTTCGTCGATCTGAGCCAGATGCTCGGCGTCGTGGTCGATCAGTTCGAGGGCGAGGTCCTTGATGGAGACGGTCACGTTATCGACATCAACGCCGACGCGGTTCCAGGCATCGCGCGGCAACTCGCGCAGCAGCGAGAGGGTTGACTGGCGGACGCGACGGAACTGGCTCATGACGGTGAAGACCGAGTCGTCGGGATCGTATTCAGTCGGGCCCACGTTTTGAACACGGCGCAGGTCCGGGACCTGAGCGATCGAGATCAGGTGCATCTTGGGGAAGTAGCGCGCCTCGTTATCGCGGAGGTGGGCGACGATATCACGCACCGACCACTCTCCACGGACCGCCGGCCGATTGACCTTGCTCATATCGCGCTGCGGGGTGATCCGCTTCGACAGCCAGTTCGGCATGTTCGTCAGCGTAATCACGATCTGTTCGAGATCTTCCATTGCAGCCCTCTCAGTCGGTCAGCTAGTCAGCGAGTCAGTCGGTCAGTTTGTCAGTCGGTCAGTGAAACGGCGATGCAGCCTGTCGGCAGGCATTATAAGACGACAGCGGTCAAACAGTCGTGCCGTACCGGTCACGACTCGTGGCTGACCGACTGACCGACTGACTGGCTGACCGGCTAGCCGACCAGTTCCCGCAATTGCTGCTCGTGCTGGGAGTCGTGGTCGGCGGCGTGGTGGGCGTACCAGAGGACGGTCTGTTCGCCGAGTTCGGCGTGGTCGCCGCGGCGGAGCCAGTCGGGCGAATCGAGGCGGGAAAGCATCCGCGTGAACTGGGCGCGGTTCTCGGCGAACTGTTCGAGGGCGACCCGGGCGTTCTGAGAGGCGTAATCTCGCTCGATTGGCCAGAGCGTCTCATCGACGACCGGCAGGAACGGCTCGTCCTCGGTCAGAATCCGGCCGACGCGCTCGATAAACAGTTCCTCCAGATCGCGCAGGTGGCAGAAGACCTCGACCGGTCCCCAGCCACCACCAGCTGCCGCCCGTGAGAGTTCGTCGTCCGGGACATCAGCGATGATGGAACGCAAACGATCGGGGCATTCGCGAAGATGGTCCAGCAACTGGTCGATATCGTCCTGATCGATCACAAACCGGCCAATCGTGACTTCTCCAGCCCCCAGCCTCCCGTTGAGGTTTCCCACTGCGGTGAGCCGGTCTGGGCCTGCTCGTTGAGGTGGATCGCTGTCGCGACGGCGATCCGCGCCAGGGCGCCGGTCGCGTCGAGGAGCGGCGTCTCCGTGTGACGTTGCTGCAAGACGACCGGAATCTCCGTGCAGGCCGCCAGCAGGACGTCCGCGCCGCGCTCGGCCAGGTGTTGACCAGCTTCGGCGAGTAGCATCGTGGCTGGCTTACCGGCCCGGCCCGCCTTGACCTCCTTGATGGCCGCCATCACACAACGGCGCTGGAGGTCGTCGTCCGGGACGATCACGTCGATGCCGCGACTCTGCAACGCGCGCTGGTAAATCTCGCTGGCAATCGTGCCGCTGGTTGCCAGCAGGCCGACCGTCCGGGCGTCGGGGTAATTGTCACGGATCTCGTCGGCGGCGGCGTCAATCATGCTCACGATCGGCTTGTCTACGGCTGGTTGGACGCCATCGAGGAAGGCATGGGCCGTGTTGCAGGGCATCACGATGAAGTCTGCACCCATACTGCTCAACACCCGCGCGCCGTGGACGAGCCAGGGCGTCGGGTCCTCGCCATCGCGCAGGAGTGCCTCGGTCCGGTCCGGAATGCGCGGGTCGGCATAGATGACGACCGGGATGTGCTCCTGATCGCTGGCTGCCGGCGTGATCTCGATGATCTTCTGGTAGAGATCGGCCGTCGCCAGTGGCCCCATCCCGCCGAGGATGCCGATGACGGCCCGGCGCTCTTCGTGCTCGTCGTCGTGGGCCGGTGGTGCGTCGGTCAATTCTGTGGGCTGGACACCGTCCTCCGAACCACGGGCGATGGCGACGGTGCCGCCGAACCCGACGAACCCGACTGGCTTCCACATCACCCGGCGTGGCGAGCGTTGCCCCTGTGGACGGTTGCCGAATCCGTTGCGGCGGACGCTCGCAAGCCACGGGAGTCGCTCGGTATAGACCTCAATCGCGACTTCCTCGTAGGACGTACCACCGTTGGTCACACGGTATGCGCGCAGTTCCGGGGTTGGACTCGTCAGCCGTGAGGCGATCAGCATCAGCGCATCCGGCCAGTTGGCCTCGCGCAGGTCGGTCGTCGATGGGACCGGCTGAGAGTTCGGGTGTGAGTGATAAATCGCGCCGAGCCACCAGCCCTGGCGGTCCATGTCATCGACGGCACGCAGCACCTCGATGTCGGACATCCTGTACCGTGATGAACTGCGCAGGATGTTGGTACCGGGGTAGACCTTGACCGGCTCGGCGCCGGAGAAGGCAATCAGCCCGCAGCCCTCGTGAGGGTGGACTTCGCGGAGATGGTCGATGATCTGGCGGAAGAGTCGCTCTTCGAGTCGCAGGACCGCTGGATCCTGGCCGGCCGGAGACACCACCGGCTCGACGTCCGGTGTTGATTCGTCTGGTTGTCCTGGCGATCGGCTGAAGAGGCGACGCGCGGACTGCATGGCCGTCCCTGGTTTCCGCGGATTGACTTCCACCGAACAACTGTCGCACGCGCTGTTCTGGCGACTGACTCCGGTGGTACCGACCTCTGTCACCAGCACGAGGATATGCCCGCGCGGTCACCAAAGTATAGCAAGGAACTCCGCAATGCATTCCTGTCAACGATTGGTGGCACTCCTGACAATACGGTTGGGCCGATCTGGATACGGTGAACTCGACCGATGATGTGATCGTGGCGAACCCTGTTCCCCGCCTAACATCGTCGGGAAATGCCACAGGGCCGGTAGTAGACTGGCCCATACATGTTGGCTTGGAATGGTGGCACTTCACAGGTCGATTGAATGCGTCGATTTTGAGACGTGTGCGCTACATTCGGTCGCGTATCAGCGGCAAGGTGCTACAGTGAATCCCGCCGCCGTTCTTGCGAACCTCACTGTACTCGATCTCGACCGTTTCGACACCGCGTTGGTTGAGTCGTTCGACGGTCCACGGGCAACCCTCGGAGATGAGCACCTTGCCGGGCCGGACAGCGAGGCAGTTGACAGCGTGGCCCTCGTCCGGCCAGCAGTGGATCGCCTCAATGCCGAGCGCCTTCAGTTCGTCGAGGAACCAGTACGGTAGCCGCGTGACATTGATGAGCGCCGCATTATGCTGTAGTTGAATTGCGGCCGTCCAGTCGATCCGATAGTGGTGCTTGCGTCCTAGCCTGCGACCGCTGTCGTCGTGGTACACGCGCCCGCGCACCTGTAAGAGTTCGTATAGTTTGCGCCGCTCGGCGGGTGTAGCGTGCAGGATGCCTGCCCGGATATCTTCCGCGAATGCCTCTATCGCGTCCGCCTCAGTGGCTGATAACCCCTCGGCTGGGACCGCCGCCAGTTCATCACGTTCTTGTACGAGTCGTGCGATCAGGCCCTCAGCCTCTTTCGCCTGACGAAGCGCGGCGCTAAAGAGTTCACCGTCGCCAAGATCGGCCATCCGACCTGCCAGCGTATCGAGGCGCTTGCGTTGCCGAGTGATTTCGGCTTCTAACGTCCCCATCCGGTCTTGCCGGATGCGATCGCCGTCGGCGTTCTGGGCTTGTGCTGCCTGTAATCCTTGGGCTAGGTACTCAGGATCGAGCAATGTCGCAACGAGTCGTATCCACAATTCGCGTTCAAGGGCGATGGCATTGACTGATGGCAATTCGCATACTTGCCATCCCATGGCTCGTGCCCGCGATGGTAGGCTGTGTCCGCAGGTGTAGTAACGGATGTTGCCATTGTCGCGGCTGTACAGGCCATTGTGACAGTGGCCGCATTCCAGCATTCCCCGAAGCAGGTATGGGTCGTCCTCAATCGGACGCTGGCCGCGACGCTTCTTTACCTTGCGATCCAGAAGTGCCGCCTGAACTCGCTCCCATGTGGTGCGGCCAACGATCGCCGGAATCGTGACGGCAATTGCCGTCTTATCTTCAATACGTCGATCGTAGCGGCCGGCTCGGCCGTAGAGCCATGTCCCGGTGTAGACCGGGTTGACGAGTATCCGCCAGACGGCCTTGTGTACCCAGTGTCTACCAGATGGGCTTGGGATACCCTCAGCGTTGAGGATTGCAGCAACGTCGGCCGAGGAGCGTGTGACCGCAAGGGAAAATATTCGCGTGACGATCGGCCCCGTCTCTGGGTCAATGTCTAGGCCGACGATGCGCCACATGCCCGGCCGCGTCTCCTTCTGGACGAAGCGGTAGCCGTACGGCGCGCGAGGCCCGCCGACTACTTGCCCCGACTTGGCCTTCTGTGTCTTGCCGATCATCGAGCGGAGTCGGAACTTCTCGCGCTCGTATTCAGCAATCGAGAAGAGTTGATTCTTGAGTAGACGACCCTCTGGCGTGTCCTCGACTGGCACCCGTTGGTAGACAACCCGGACACCGTACTTCTTGAGTTGTTCTTCGAGCACGAGGCCCTTAACCATAGTACGGGCGAAGCGGTCCAAGTCAGGGACAATGAGAACAGAGAAGGCCCGTGCCCGCGCGGCGGCAAGCATGGCGTTCAACGCCGGCAAGTCCCAATCAGCACCGGAGGCGTTCTCATCCTCACCGTCGCGGAAGCGCAGATGCTCAGGAAGTTGCCAGCCTTGGGCAGTGGCGAACTCATCCATACTGCTGTGTTGCGCCGCAAGCGAGAAGCCGTATCGCGCCTGCGCCATCGTGCTGACCCGCTCATAGCTCGCGGCGATAGTCCCCACTGTTGGTGCACTCACGGTCATCGTAGAATCCTCTCGCTCCTGTCCGCCGCCTGAACTCGTCGGGCAGGTGTCATACAGTCGTCGCCGCGTTGGGCTAGTCATCTACGCGGCGACGGCTTTTCCCCTGACTTGCTCCTGCGACTCAAGGCGAATCGGCTTTCGTAGCCCTTCCTCGACCTCGGCCCACCGAACCAGTTTTTCTCGTCGATCCAACGGGTTGATGTAAACCGGAAAAAGTCCCTCTCGGATGAGTCGTGCCATCTTCGGCCTGCTGACCCCGAGCCGCTCTCGCGCTGCACCAACCGTGATGAGATCAGAATCCATCGCGCCACCTCCAATCTGTCACAATGATATCATAATAGATAATAATAGATGCACAATCAGTTATATTACTCCAGCCGGCTAGCATAGTTTCGGGGGTGTCAAGGTTTTAAACCAAACCGCGCCGAGTAGCATTGACACGACCGACCAAAAGCGGCGCACGTGCGCTCGCCGCGACTAATCGCTCACACATACTGTCTGGCTGGTTGGGACAATCGTCACAGTTTCGTCACAGACGTCGGGAAAGCACCACTACGACCTGAAGTCCCGGTACAATATTTCCGTCCGGTGCCAACGTCACACAGGTGTGCGAGTGTTCCCTGTCAAGTCTCGGTCAAGTCTCGCGAGCCACCTGCAGGCGTGCAGTTCGCGTTCCACGATGCGTACCGATCGGTGCGGTGGTGACTGAGTTGGCTAGGATGGAAGGGTGTACGGGTGTCTGTCGTTCCAGAGCAGGGTCAACTCGTCGAAGTCAGAAGCCGCCAGTACGTTGTCGCAGACGTAGTGTCGGGTTCCTTACCCGATGGCATCGTGGCAGATGAGCGGGATCGTCGCCAGCAGCATCTCGTCAGCCTGTCTTCTATTGAAGATGATGGGACGGGCGAAGAGCTTCATGTCGTCTGGGAACTCGAACCGGGTGCGCGTCTGTTCGAGAAGGCTGGCCTGCCAGAACCGACGTCATTTGACGAACCACGGCGGCTTGATGCCTTCCTGGACGCCGTCAGATGGGGTGCGATTTCTAGCGCCGATACGCGGCGACTCCAGGCGCCGTTCCGAAGCGGCATTGAGATCGAGGATTATCAGCTCGATCCAGTCGCACGGGCGATTGAGATGCCACGCGTCAGCCTGCTCATCGCCGACGACGTCGGTTTGGGCAAGACAATTGAAGCCGGGCTGGTAGCGCTCGAGTTGATCCTCCGGCATCGTACACGCAGCATCCTGGTCGTCTGCCCGTCGTCACTGCAGATCCAATGGCGCGACCAGATGCGCGACAAGTTCGGTCTGGAATTCCGGATCGTCGACAGCCGGCTGATGCGAGACTTGCGGCGCAAACGGGGCATTCACACCAACCCGTGGACGCACTTTCCGCGCTTGATCACGTCGATCGACTTTCTGAAGCGCGAACGCCCGCTCGAACTCTTCCGCCAGGTTGTCCCGGGTCGCGGGGAATCGATCTACCCACGTAAGTTTGACTTGCTGATCGTCGACGAAGCGCACAATGTCGCGCCATCCGGGAGCGGTCATTACGCGACCGACTCACTACGAACTGCAGCGATCCGAACGCTCACTCCCCACTTCGAGCACAAGCTGTTCCTTAGTGCGACGCCGCACAATGGCTACCAGAACAGCTTTTCGTCGCTCCTTGAGATGCTTGACAACCAGCGATTCGCCCGTGGTGTCCCGCCAGATCGCGAACAACTCGCCGCGGTGATGGTCCGGAGGCTAAAAAGCGAGCTGCCTCCGCGCTGGGACGGAACGCCGCGCTTCCCGCCGCGTCGGCTTGAAGCACTCGAAGTTGCCTACGCGGATGCCGAGCGGCAAGCACACCAGCACTTGCAGGAGTACTCCGAATTGCGCCGGGTGGCGTCGAAGACGGATGCCGAGCGATATGCGGCCGAGTTCGTCCTGAAGCTGCTCAAGAAGCGCATGTTCTCGTCACCCGCCGCGTTTGAAGCCACGCTCGAACAGCACCTGCGGACGCTGAGCGGATTGAACCGGCGAGAATCTACGCGCCCGTCAATCAGCTTCCTGCGCCAGAAAGCCGAGGAGATCGACGAGACGTACGCCGAGGATGACGAGTACGAAGAATCGACCGGCGACGCCGTCGAGCTTGCGTCGCGCATGTTTGAGCACCTCTCCAGCCGCGAGCAGGAACTTCTTGGCGAGCTCGGTGACTGGGCACGCCAGGCGGGACAGCGATCCGACTCGAAAGCCGCCGCGCTGATCGCCTGGCTCCACGAGCACCTACGGACGATGAATGGCTGGAACGACCAGCGAGTCATCATCTTCACCGAGTACCGCGCCACCCAGAAGTGGCTGCACGAGCTGCTGGTAGGCGAAGGCTTCGGCGGCGAGCGGCTGATGACGATCTATGGTGGGATGAACACGGACGAGCGCGAACGGATCAAGGCTGCATTCCAGGCCAGCCCCGACATCTCCCCGGTGCGGATTCTACTCGCGACCGATGCCGCGTCGGAAGGCATCGACCTCCAGAACCATTGTTCGCAGTTGATCCACTACGAGATCCCGTGGAACCCCAACCGGCTCGAGCAACGAAACGGGCGCATCGATCGCCACGGCCAACGTGCCAGCGAAGTGCTGATCTATCACTTCGTCGGCGCTGGCTATCACGACAGGGCACGCGATAGCGTAACACGCGCTGCTCAGCTCGATGACGACCTCGAATTCTTGATGCGGGCCGCGATCAAGGTCAACACCATCCGTGAGGATCTCGGCAAGGTCGGTCCGGTCATCGCCCAGCAGGTTGAAGAAGCGATGCTCGGCCTGCGCAGCCGGCTCGAAACTGACGCAGCCGAACGCGATGCTGGCCGAGTCAAGCGGGTGCTGACGTTCGAGCGCCAGCTACGCGAGCAGATCGAGCGACTTCGAACGCAGCTCTTCGAGACTGAGCACGAATTGCGGCTAACGCCTGAGAACATCCAGTCCGTAGTCGAGATTGCGCTGGAGGTCGCAGGCCAGCCTGCCTTACGTCCTGCTGAAGTACCTGGTATCTGGCCAGATCCGACCAGTCGCCACCAACGCTGTCCCGTCTTTCACCTGCCGCCATTTACCGGAAGCTGGGCACTCGCAACACAAGGACTCCAGCATCCCCATACCGGGGTGATCCGGCCAATCGTCTTCGACGATCAACTGGCGGCTGGCCGCGACGACGTCGTCCTTGCCCATCTCAACCACCGGTTGGTGCAAATGTGCCTGCGGCTGTTGCGCGCCGAGGTCTGGTCGCCAGAGAGTCGCAAGAGGCTGAGCCGCGTGACGGCCCGACTTGTTCCCGATGGCGCGCTTGACGCGCCGGCCGTCATCGCCCACGGGCGGCTCGTTGTGACTGGCGCAGACGGGCATCGGCTCCATGAGGAGTTGATCGCGGCCGGCGGGACACTCCGTGAAGGTCGCTTTGCGCGGCTCAATGTCGGCGAGACGCAGCGCGCGCTCGAGGCCGCACTACCGGATACCGTGCCGACGAGTCTCCAGGATCGGCTCGTCGAACTCTGGCCGAAACATCGCGATGCGCTGCTCCAGGCGCTGGAAGCCCGCCAGCGGGACCGTACCAGCGGCCTCGAACGACTGCTGGCCGATCGGGCAACGAAGGAAGAGCAGAACATCCGCACCGTCCTCGAAGAGCTACGCCGGACGATTCAGGCGGAACTCCAGACGCCCGAGGTTCAGCAGTTGTCGCTCTTTACGGCTGACGAGCGCGAGCAGCTATCGCGCGACGAAGACGCCCTGCGACGCCGGATCGAGGAGATCCCGGCTGAGATTGAGCAGGAGGTCGAAGTCATCCGAAAGCGGTTCGCCCGACAGGAGCCACGCCTCTTCCCGGTTGCCGTCACCTATCTCGTTCCGCAACGGTTTGCCCGTGAGTACAAAGGAACCCGTTGATGTCGATTGCCCGTCACCATGCCGAGTGGCTCTCGCTCGTTGAGCAGTCCGGTCCATTTGTCTCGTTACCGGTCCTCCAGCGCGTCTTTCCGCAGGGGCTCGACGTCGGACCTGACGATCGACAGCACCGAAACGAACTGCGGCTGGCGTACGAGGAATGGAGTTCGGAGCAGACGCGGCGACACCCTGACCCAGCGATTCACACCGCCTGGCTGCGTTTCGTCCTGACGCGGACGCTCGGCTTTCCGGCTGAGGTGCTGGCGGAAGGACCGGCCTTGCATCCATCGTTGCAGGCTATCGTCGCAGAGCATGGTGAGACGTTGCGGCCCACGCTTGCAGTCGTCACGCCGGCAGGTGAACCAGACGCGGGCAAGGCGCGACTACTGGTCCAGCTATATCCATCCGATCAGAAGCTCAATAGTGCGGTCGCAGGCAAGCACTGGAAAGCCTCGCCGGCAATGCGAATGGCCGAACTGCTGCGCGGAGCGAACGTCCGTCTCGGGCTGGTCACGAACGGCGAGCAGTGGATGCTAGTCGACGCGCCGCGTGGGGAGACGGCCGGGTTCACCTCCTGGTATGCCCAGCTGTGGCTCGACGAGCCGGTCACACTGCGAGCCTTCCGCTCACTACTCGATGTCCACCGCTTCTTCGGTGTGCCCGAGAACGAAACGATCGAGGCACTGCTGGCCGAGAGCGCCAGCGACCAGGCCGAGGTCACCGACCAGCTCGGCAGGCAGGTCCGGCGGGCGATCGAGATTCTCGTGCAAGCAGTTGATCGGATCGACAAGGATCGCAACCGCCAGTTGCTGGCCGGGGTCAGCGAGCAGGAGCTATACGAAGCGGCCGTCACCGTCATGATGCGGCTCGTCTTTCTCTTCTATGCCGAGGAAAACGGGCTGCTGCTACTCGGCGACCCGCTGTACGACGAGTCATACGCCGTCTCGACGTTGCGCCAGCAGCTGCGTGAGATCGCCGACCAGGCCGGCGAAGAGACCCTCGAACGTCGTCACGACGCCTGGAACCGGCTGCTCGCGACCTTTCGAGCTGTCCACGGCGGCATCAGCCACGACCGCCTGCGACTGATCGCCTATGGCGGGACACTCTTCGACCCGGACCGCTATTCGTTCCTCGAGGGCCGCCCGGTCGGGACGTCCTGGCTGGCGGACGCGGCCGATCCGCTGCCGATCAACAATCGCACCGTCCTGCACCTGCTCGATGCGCTCCAGATGCTCCAGCTTAAGACGGCTCGAGGCGGGCTGACCGAAGCGCGCCGCCTGTCGTTCCGAGCGCTGGATGTCGAGCAGATCGGCCACGTCTATGAGAGCCTGCTCGACCATACCGCTAAGCGCGCCGCGGAGCCGACCGTTGGCCTGATCGGTTCGAAGGACAAGGAACCGGAGATCGCGCTGGCGGAACTCGAACGGGAACACGCGAAGGGTGACGAGGCGCTGATCGCGTTCCTGAAGGACGCAACCGGCCGGTCGCCGAGCGCGCTGGCAAAGGCGCTCGGTGCTGAACTCGACATGCTCAGGGAGCAGAAGTTCCGCCAGTCGTGTGACAACGACGACGCTCTCTGGGAACGGGTCCGCCCGTTCGCTGGCCTGGTCCGCGACGACTCGGCTGAACGGCCGGTCGTCATCACGGCCGGCAGCGTCTATGTCACGACCGGTACCGACCGACGGACGATGGGTGCGCATTACACGCCCCGCTCGTTGACCGAGCCGATCGTCCAGCACGCGCTCGAGCCGCTGGTTTATGACGGGCCGGCCGAGGGCAAACCGAAGGAGGAGTGGCGGCTGCGCTCACCCGGCGCGCTGCTCGACCTGAAGGTCTGCGACATGGCAATGGGCTCTGGCGCGTTCCTCGTCCAGACGTGCCGCTACCTGTCCGAGCGACTGGTCGAGGCTTGGGAGAAGATCGAGCAGGGCGATGGGCATCAGGTCCGCATCACGCCGGAGGGCAAGCTCGGCACCGGCGCGCCAAACGAGCGCGTCCTGCCAAAGGATGCCGACGAGCGGCTGGCGATCGCCCGGCGGCTGGTGGCCGATCATTGCATCTACGGCGTCGACAAGAACCACCTGGCGGTCGAGATGGCCAAGCTCTCGCTCTGGCTGATCACGCTGCAGAAGGACCGCCCGTTCACCTTCCTCGACCATAAGCTGCGCTGCGGCGACTCGGTGCTCGGCATCGCCAATCTGGAGCAGCTCACGCATTGGTCGCTGAGCAAGGGCAGCGACGCGGCCTTCCCGATGTTCATCGCGCCGACCGAGAAAGCCATCCAGCGCGCCATGCGCCTGCGCGAGCGGATCGACGCCACGCCGGTCCTCGACGCCCGCGACGCCGAAGAGAAAGCCCGCCTGCTGGCCGAGGCTGAGGAGGCGATGTCCCTCGTCCGCCTCGGCGCCGACTTGCTCGTCGCCGCAGCTCTCGCCCCGGACCCGAAACGCCGCGACCTCCTGCGCGAGCGCTTCCTCGTCGACTACCAGGTCGCGCTCGAAGCCGCTGAGGAGTTGCCACGACTTACCGAACTCGGCCGCCAACCAGCCAGTGACGCGCTTACCAAGCTGCATGAAGAAGCAGCTTCACTATTGAGTTCTAGCCCGACGTTTCACTGGCCAATCGAGTTTCCTGAAATCTTCATTGCTCAAACGAGTCGCAACGAGACATCAGGGTTTTCGGCGATCCTAGGAAACCCTCCCTTCCAAGGCGGTCAGAAAATTACTGGATCGTTAGGCACTCCATACCGCGACTACCTAGTAGACGCAATAGCCCGTGGGACAAGAGGCAGTGCTGACATTTGCGCTTACTTTCTCTTGCGTGCTGGTGACCTCATACAACCCCGAGGAGTGGCAGGCCTGCTTGGAACAAACTCGGTTGCGCAAGGAGAGACCCGAGAAGTTGGCCTTAGCCAGCTTGCACAACGAGAGTTCGACATCTATAGAGCGGTTCCGAGCTTTCAATGGCCAGGGGCGGCAAGCCTAGAAGTGGCGGCACTTTGGTTACATCGCGGACGTTGGCAAGGGAAGAACGTGATCGACGAAGAGATCGTGCCTAAGATTACACCGTACCTAAGATCCTCTCTTGCCATATCAGGGGATCCGCATAGGCTTTCGAGAAACATGGATATCGCATTTCAAGGTGTCATCGTCGTTGGACAAGGGTTTATCCTAGGTGATGATGCGGCTTTAGCATTATTGGAATCTAACTACAACAACGCTGACGTAATACGACCATATTTAATCGGACATGATTTGAATTCTCGCTATGATCATAGTGCCAGCAGATGGATTATTGATTTCTACGATCGCTCCGAGGAAGAGTCTAGAACATATTCGCAGTGCTGGGAAATAATCGAATCTAAGGTTAGGCCAGAGCGTCAACGGTTGAACATCAACGGTGATTACGTGCTCAGATATCCGATGCCGCAATTGTACTGGCAATATGCCGAGAAGCGACCAAGGATGCGCCAGAAGCTGTCGACTATGGACAGAACGCTAGCAATCGCATTAACGAGCAAGACTGTTTCCCCAACGTTCGTCTCGACGGATCAGATTCTAGATCAGTCTATCATCGTAATCACCCGTGATGAGTGGGGCGTGTTCGCTGCGATAGCAAGTTCCCTCCACTATTGGTGGGTGATTTCATATGGGACACCAATGAAATCTGATGCTCGGTATAGCGTGAGCGCGTGCTTTGAGACTTTCCCGTTCTCGAACGATTCGCGACACGTCGATGAAATCGGTTGCCAGTACTTCGATTGTCGCCAGGCAATCATGCTTGAGCAGAAGATGGGCCTAACTTCACTTTATAATCGATTTCATGACCACACCGTATCCTGCGCAGACATCAACAGCATGCGGGAACTACACATCGATATGGACAACGCCGTCGCAGCGGCATACGGATGGAACGATCTCGCGCTTGACCACGGGTTCCATGAGACGAAGCAGGGAGTGCGGTTCACGATCTCTGAAGCGGCGCGGCGGGAAGTGCTCGATCGGCTGCTGCGGCTGAACCACGAGCGCTATGCCGAAGAAGTCGCCCAAGGTCTGCATGACAAGGGCGCCAAGGGCAAAAGCCGAAAGAGCACGCCCGGTAGCCGTCGCAAGCGCGCTACCGCAACAACACAGCCAGCACTGACCGGATTTGACCAGGGGGACAGCGAATGACGATCTCGCTCGGCGCGACGAAACTCCCAATGCGCCACATCTCGATCCGCGTGCCGTGGCACGACGCCGGCTGGGACGGCACTGTCTGCCGCCACCCGATCGGCAACCGCTCCTGCATGGTGCTCGGCAACATCCAGGACAACAAGGACGACGACGCCGAAGCGAGGGCTGCTGGCAAGCTCTGGACCGACCTCGAACGTCCCCAACTGCCGCCCTGCATCACCGAACGGGCCGGTTTCATGGCCCCGTTCCCGTACACGCGCTTTGCCAACCATGCATATGCGCGGATGGGCAAGTCATCACACGCGCATTTTACTGAGACTGCCTACCGTCATGCTCCGTACTCGGCCGCTGCGATCCCGTTCCGCTGGATGCTACGCGAGCAATCCGTCCTCAAAGCCGAGCAACACCATATTACGGGCTACGACCACGAACGGGAGGCGCGTGCCGACGAACTCATCGGCTTCAAGGCGGCCTGGGTCCAGGTCAAGGAGAACCAGATCTCGCTCCTTGATACGTTCTTCAGTGCCGTCGAGCCGGAAACGTCACTTTGCTTCTTCTACGCCAAGCAGACACCGCTCTCGGAAGATCCGCGTCGGGTGATCGTCGGTGTCGGTCGCGTTGCGGAGCTCGGCCAGCCGGTCGAGTATGCATACTCTCGACCTGGAGAACTGACGTCAATGCTGTGGGAGCGTGATGTCATCCACAGCATCCGGCCGGACATGCGCGACGGCTTCCTGCTGCCCTACCATCAATTGCTCGAAGCCGCGATCGAAGATCCAACGATCGAACTGCCGAAGTACGTCGCCCATGCGCCGGACGATGCCTTCGACAACTTCTCCTACGTCAGCGAGCATGTCGACCACGACCAGGCGATCGCGGCGCTGTTGAACTGCGCCGAATCGCTGCGCGAGGCTGCGAAGATCCTACCGGGTGACTGGGATACCCCGCTCGCCTGGATCGATGCCCGTCTTAACGAGTTGTGGCAACTGCGTGGTCCGCACCCAGGCCTCGGCTCAGCCCTGACCGCCTATGGCATCGAGCACGGCACCTTCTTGGCCTACGAGCTTGCACGCGAGGCAACATCGAACGAGGATCTCTGGCCGTCTGTCGAGCTGCTCTTCGCGAATCCCGCGATGCTGGGCCACGAGTGGCAGCGTCGGCTCGGCACGACTCTCCCCGCGATGTGGCGAACCCTGCCGGACGAGCGCAAAGCTCTGCTGAAGCTGCTCTCGCGCTTCAATATCTCCGCCGAGCAGGCGACACGTTTCTTCCGCGAGAACGTCCGCCGCGATGTCGGTATCGCGGTCTCTGACGCGGAGCTGCTGGCGAACCCGTACCTGTTCTACGAACTCGACCGTGTCTCGGCCAACCCGATCCTGTTCGGGACCGTCGATCGTGGGATCTTCCCCGACCCGGTCGTTCGAGAAGTCCATCCACTGCCGGAGCCAACTGCGGTCAACGACGCGTCCGATGTGCGTCGCGCACGAGCGCTGATGGTCCACGTCCTTGAAGCAGCTGCCGCTGAGGGTCACACGGTCCGATCGCGCGATCAGGTCATCAAGGCCATTAGCGATCTGCAACTGAAGCCAGAATGTCCAATGTCGTACGATCTATTGCCGCTCGTCGAAGAACGTTTTGACGACGTCGTCACCCGCGTCGCAATGGCCGACGAGGAACCTGCCTACCAGCTGGGCTGGCTGACCGAGATGGGCCACAGGATCGCGGGGCTGGTCAACGCACGTGCCAGCGGCAAACGCCATGTCGTCAACGCCGACTGGCGCAGACTGCTTGATGACGAGTTGAAAGAGCCGGTCAAGCCTGGTGATCTCGCCGAAGAACGCGCCCGGCAGGAGAAGGCGGCCGCGTTGGCCGAGTTGGCAGAAGCCCGCTTCTCGGTGCTCGTCGGTCCGGCCGGCACCGGTAAAACGACAATGCTCAAAGTGCTCTGCAGCCATCCGACGATCAGAGACGGCGGCATCTTGCTGCTAGCGCCGACCGGGAAGGCGCGCGTCCAGATCGAACGCCGGACGGGTCGCAAGGCACAGACGATCGCTCAGTTTCTTGTCCGCCGCAAGCAGTACGATCCCAACACCGGCCGCCACACCCTGTCGACGCGTGCCCCGGAGAATGCCTACCGAACCGTCATCATCGACGAGTCCTCAATGCTGACTGAGGACCAGCTCGCAGCAACGCTGTCCGCGTTCGAGCGTGCCCCGGTCGACCGCATCATCCTTGTCGGCGACCCGCGTCAGCTCCCGCCGATCGGCGCCGGTCGCCCCTTCGTCGACATCATCACCCGCCTGAGGCAGGGCGATTCGTCAGATGCGTTCCCACGCGTCAGCTCCGGTTACGGCGAGCTCACCATCATCCGTCGCATGCGCGAGGACGACGATGCCGCAACACCATATTCGGGCGCAGGCGTCAGCAAACTGACGACGATCTCTCGATCACGCGCTGAGGACGGGGATCGCCAGCGCGACGACGTGCTGCTGGCACAGTGGTTCTCGGGCCAGGCACTCGATCCCGGCGCCGACGAGATCTGGAACCGTGTCGCCTCCGAAGAGGGTAGTGACAACCTGCGGTTCGTGAAGTGGAAGGACGCCTCGACCCTTCACGACACCTTGATCGACACGCTGGTCGAAGAACTCGAGCTTTCTGGCCGTGACGACATTCGCGGGTTTGAACTAAAGCTTGGCGGCAATGCCAGCGGCGATTACATGTACTACAACCTGGGGGCAGCCAAGAATGTCGATGCCTGGCAGATTCTGACTCCCGTCAATTTGCGCGCTCATGGCGTCGATGAGATCAATCGAGCCATCCAGCGCCACTTTCGCGGCAAGACGCTCGACTACGCACGGTCCCGAAATCGACGCATTCCGGAACCGGCCGGGCCTGACACGGTCGTCTACGGCGACAAGGTCATCAACATCGAGAACAAGCGTCGTGATTCCGTCTGGCCAAAGGAGAATGCGTTCGGGTACGTAGCTAACGGCGAGATCGGCCTGGTGATTGGCCGAACGGGCTGGAAGAATCGCTCGAAGCCGGACAATCTATGGGTCGAGTTCTCGTCACAGCCGGGACACGGATATGACTTCTATAAGTCGGAGTTCGGCGACGAAGGCTCGCATCCGCTTCGGCTCGCCTACGCGCTGACGATCCACAAGGCACAGGGCAGTGAGTTCGGCAAGACGTTCCTCGTCCTGCCCGATCCCCTACCGATGATGTCACGTGAGTTGCTCTACACGGCTCTCACCCGCCAACAGCACAAGGTCATCATCCTTCACCAAGGCGATCTGATCGAACTCAAGCGTTTCGATGGGATCGAGTTCTCGGAGACGGCACGCCGACAGACAAACCTCTTCGCGCCACCGAAGATCGTCCGGATCGGCGATGCCTTCCTCGAAGATGCACTCATCCACCGGACGATAAGCGGCATCGCGGTCCGCTCCAAGTCCGAGGTCATCATCGCCAATGGCCTGGATAGCCACGGCTTGTCATACGCGTATGAGCAACCCCTTCGCTATGGCGACGGTGGCGTCTGGTATCCCGACTTCACGATCGAGGACTTCGATCGCGGGACGACCGTCTACTGGGAACACCTGGGCCTGCTGCACGACCCTGCCTACCAAGCTCGCTGGGAGCGCAAACTTGACTGGTATCGTGCACATGGGATCCTGCCGCGTGAGGAAGGCGAGGGTCCGCAGGGCATGCTCGTCACGACCCGCGACGACGAACGAGGCGGCATCGATTCGGCCGCCATTGACACCTTGATCCGGGAGGTCTTCGGTCGATGAGTTATGAGTTGAATCTGAAGCCAACGTTCATGAACCAGTTGCTCGCGCTTCCCAAGGCCGAGTACGCCAATATCATGTCCAAGGTCCAGATGGTTCAGGACGCTCCGCAACCGGATGGAAAGAACAAGAAGCGCCTGAAGGGATACAAATACCCAATCTACCGCATTCGTAGCGGTGACTACCGGATCATCTACGCGTTCAATGAGGACCCGGCATGGGTTGCTCTGCTCGGCGTCGATATCCGTCGCGACGTGTATGAAGACGATGAATGGGTAGGGGAAGAACCCGATGTCACAATCGGCATAACGCCGGATACTGAGGATCTGCTCGAGCGCGTAGACACCGGTGTCTGGAAGCCTGACGTTCTTAAAAAGCCGGAGACTGCCGGGGACCAGTTACCCGCCAAGATCGACGAGGTTTTTCTGGGCCGGCTCGGTGTTGACACGGCGTACTGGCCCGCGCTGACTGGCTGCAAGACTGTCGATGATCTTATCGCGGCCGATATTCCCGAGCCGGTCCGATCGCGGATCTTCGATGTCATCATGTCGAGCGACTACGATCGGGTCATGCAGCAGCCAACGTTCATTGCTGACGGCGTCGATGACCTGCTGCGCTTCGCCGAGGGTGAGCTCGTCGATTTCCTGCTGAAGCTGGATCCGGAGCAGGAGCGATTCGTCGACTGGGCAGTGAAGGGTTCCGGACCGACACTCGTCAAGGGCGGACCTGGAACTGGGAAGAGCACCGTCGCGCTGTATCGAACCCGGTCACTCCTCAAGGCACTCCGGAATGCCGGCAAGCCCGAGCCACGCATCCTCTTCACGACCTACACCAACGCCCTCGTCGCATCGTCTGTTCAACTGCTACGCCACCTGCTCGGAGAAGATGCGTCGTGCGTTACTGTCCGGACTGCAGACAGCCTCGTGATGGACGTCGTCACCAAGACCGACGGACGCCCACATCTCATCGACACAGCCGGTCTCCAGGCTGCGCTGAAGGAAGCACTCGAGACGGCCGTGTTCGACGGCAACGCACTCCAGCGGCTCGCCCAAAAACAGACGATCGAGCGGTTGACCCTGGAATACCTGAGCGAGGAAATTGGCGACGTCATCGATGCACGAGAGTTACGCACGCTCGATGAGTACCTGGCAGCCCCACGCGCTGGACGCCGGGTCCCGCTGAACGCGACCCAACGAACTGCCGTCTGGCGCGTACACGAAGCACTGGATCGAGCGCTAGCCCGGCGCGGGATGACGACTTGGGAGCGACTGCGACGGCGAGCAGCCGAAATCGTCCGTGAGGGGCGCTGGCTGGAACGATTCGACGGGGTAATCGTCGATGAAGCGCAAGACCTCGATCCAACCATTCTGCGCCTGCTGGTTGACGTGTGCGAGACACCGGACCGTATCTTCATCACGGCGGATGCGAACCAGTCGATCTACGGCAGCAGCTTTCGCTGGACCGATGTGCATACCGATCTGCGCTTTCAGGGTCGAACCGGCATCCTGCGTCGCAATTATCGTTCGACCCAGGAGATCGGCGAGGCGGCGCGCGCCTATCTGCATGACGCCAGCCTGGACGACGAGCAATCTCCAACAACCCCTGACTACGTCCTGGCAGGGCCGAAGCCAGCCGTCCGCGCCGTCGAGCGGGCGTACGATGAGACGAAACTGCTCGAGCGCTTCCTGCGCGTCGCTGCGCGTGAGTTCCGCCTGGGTATCGGCGCGTCAGCCGTCCTCGTTCCGACTGAAGCAGCCGGCAAGGCGATTGCTGCCCGGCTCTGCGATTGCGGTCTTGACGCTGAATTCATGCCCGGACGCGACCTCGACCTCAATCGCCGGGTGATCAAAGTCATCACTCTGAAATCCGCGAAAGGGCTAGAATTCCCAATCGTCGCACTGGCAGGTTTCGTCGATGGCCACATTCCCAGTCCGGCCAGAGGAGCAGACCAGGACGAGGCCGCTGAAGCCCTGACCCGCGAACGGCGGACGATGTACGTTGCCATGACGCGTGCGATGCGCGGGTTGTTGGTGATTACGCCAACTGGGAAGTCATCGCCGCTCTTCAACGGCTTTGATGAGCGCTACTGGAATACGCACGAGAACGGCACTGGTTGATGAACGAAACCCGACTTCCGGCGAGTGTGAGCGCGGCAGTGGATCTCGAGGCGATCAACCGAGCGCTCCGCGAGCGAACGACCCGTATTGACTGGTCAGACGTGACTGACGTATCGGCGGAATCGCTTTCGACGTTGCTGGCGGGCCTGAATCTTAGCGACGACGCGGACCTGCTTGGTCTCGCAACAGTTCCGACCCATCTGCAAGATGCGGTCGCGGCCGCCCTGAACCATCGTCCGTCGACGAACCGTCGGTCGACACCGAATGACGCCTCTACGCAAGCAAGCGTACCGGCTGTCTGGCGGGCACCGGACGTACCTGACGCCGAATCACCTGGTCCCGACAGCGAGCCTGCCGGCGAGGGAAGCATGGATTCGGTTCCCGCAGCGCTCCTGTCTGCGCCCAGCGAACGCGAGATTCGCAGGGAGTTCGAGGAACTGATCTTGGCCGACCTGCTCGGACCAGCTGGTGGTGCGGAGGAGGAAGTCGACGAGAGCCGGGTGTCTGATCGGTACCTGATCGGCATGCTGGCGCCTCAACGGACAATTCCCAATCAGGCAGAGGAAGACGATTACGTTCCCGCCGGCGACGACAGTACTGAAGAGGGGCTCGTCGATCCGGGAGTGAACAGCCCGCGATGGATGTTTCCGTCGTCATTTGGTTTCAGTTGCACCATCGATGGCGCTGCTCGCGCGCTGCGAGTCTCAGCTCACTGGGGACGCTATGAGCGCGCGAAGAGTCGAACGCTGGTCAGGGAGACCGGCGAGCCGAAGGATGTTTGGAAGCGATCGCCAATGGGCGGCATCCTTCCGGAGCTTCCGCTGATCGATGGACCAATCCCTCGCTGGACGCCTGATCCCGGACAGCCAGAGGTCGTCGTCCACGGCACCATCCGCCGGCGTCAGGACACCTGGGTGGTGACACTCTTCCTTGTCAACGAACAGAACGAACCCAAATCGTCCAAAGACACAGCATGGTTGTTTCAACCAGAGCTCAGTGTCGGAGATGCTGACGGTCAGGCCATCTTCTGCCAGCGACCGCTACAACCGGACCATGCCCCTGGCGTTGCCTTGCCCCTCGACGAACAGGAACGCCTCTCGATGCTCTATCGCCATCGACGCGAGTTCGCCGTCGGTCACGGGATCAGCGTCCGCGCATGCGTCGATCCTGACCAGCCGGAACGCGCACGGCGCATCAAGACCGTTGTTGTGCCAACATACGAGGTGGCGCCGACCACAACGCCGACCGAGGATGAAATCGCCGAATTGGCTGGCCTCGTCCTCGATATGCAGCGACTCGCCGACCTCACGGGCGACGACCTGCGCGATGCACTTGCGCCACTCACCTCTGCCTACGCCATCTGGATTCAGGAGCAGCGCGAGCGGATCGAGTGCGCTGCTGACCTCGGCGAGTATCGCGATGTCGCGGCTCGGTCGCTGGCTGACTGCGAACGGTCGCTCCAGCGCATCCGAGACGGTATTGCACTGGTCTGCACAGATCCAGATGCCAGAGACGCCTTTCGCTTCATGAACCGTGCAATGGCAATGCAGCGCGTCCATACAACATATACCGAACGCAAACGTCGAGGGGTTGGTGGATCACTGGAAGACTTGGATATCCCGGAGCATCGCTCATGGCGTCCATTCCAGCTGGCATTCATCCTCATGAATCTGCCGAGCCTGACTCGCCTCGATCATCCTGAGCGAAGCGCGAGCAGCGATGCAAGCGCCGATTTGCTCTGGTTTCCCACCGGTGGTGGCAAGACTGAAGCATACCTGGGTCTGACGGCCTTTACGCTTGCGATCCGTCGCCTGCAGGGCATGGTAGCCGGCCGGTCCGGGGAGCACGGTGTCGCGGTCCTGATGCGATACACACTGCGCCTGCTGACGCTCCAGCAATTCCAGCGCGCGACCGCCCTCATCTGCGCGTGCGAACTGATTCGACGCGAGGAATTTGATCATGGTAACCGGCGCTGGGGTGAAGAGCCATTTCGGATCGGGCTCTGGGTCGGCTACCACATGACGCCGAACTCGACCGAAGCCAGCGGCGAGGCCATCAAGCTTGAACATGGGCAGTATCGCCGTGGCAGCGCGATGGGGAGTGGATCCCCAGCCCAACTCACGAACTGTCCCTGGTGTGGCACGCCGATCGATCCCGGTCGACACATCAAAGTCGAGTCCTTCACGCAAGGGAGAGGGAGAACCCTCACCTTCTGCGGCGATCCGCTGGGTCGCTGTCCATTCTCAGAGCGAAAGGCACCGACGGAAGGATTACCGGTCGTCGTCGTCGATGAGGAGATCTACCGCCTCCTCCCGGCGCTCATCATCGCGACCGTTGATAAGTTCGCTCAGATGCCTTGGAACGGCGCGACCCAGATGCTCTTTGGCCAGGTGACTGGACGCTGCGAGCGGCACGGTTTCCGATCGCCCGAGATTGACGACGCTGATCACCATCCTCGGCGCCATGGTCTGCCACCGGCCAAGACAGTCCCATCACCGCTACTTCGGCCGCCGGATCTGATCATCCAGGACGAACTCCATCTCATCAGCGGCCCGCTCGGAACGCTGGTCGGCCTCTATGAGACGGCCGTTGATGCACTGGCGACCTGGGAGGTAGATGGACGTCGCGTGCGTCCCAAGGTCGTTGCCTCGACAGCAACGATTCGCCGAGCCAAGGACCAGGTCCACGCCCTCTTCCTCCGCCAGGTGAGCATCTTCCCACCCAATGGCCTCGATATCGAGGATAACTTCTTCGCCCTCCAGCACGATGTGACGGAGGCGTATCCTGGTCGCAAGTACATCGGCATTTGCGCGCAAGGCAAACGCCTCAAGGCCGTCCTGATCCGCGTTTATGTTGCGCACCTCGCCGCCGGCCAGGCGCTGTATGAGAAATATGGTCCTGCAGCCGACCCCTATATGACACTTGTCGGCTACTTCAGTTCGATGCGGGAACTGGGCGGGATGCGACGCCTGGTCGACGATGATGTTCGCTCTCGGCTCGCCAACATCGATCAGCGCGGGCTATCCAAGCGCCGCGCTCCATTCGTGCAGGAACTGACGTCGCGCCGATCGTCGACAGAGATCCCGGCAGTGCTGGATCATCTTGAGGTCGGCTTTGACCCAGCTCGCGACCACCTTCCTAAATCCGAGCGGGGACGGTCGCCAATCGATGTCCTGCTCGCGACCAACATGGTCTCCGTTGGTGTCGATGTACAGCGGCTCGGCCTGATGGTTGTCGCTGGTCAGCCGAAGACAAGTGCCGAATACATCCAGGCCACCAGTCGCGTTGGCCGTCGCAAGCCCGGTCTGGTCACGGTCGTCTTCAACTGGGCCAGGCCACGTGACCTGTCACACTATGAACGATTTGAGCATTACCATGCTACGTTCTATCGCCAGGTCGAGGCGCTCTCGGTGACGCCCTTCGCTCCGCGCGCACTGGACCGCGGGCTGACCGCGCTGCTCGTCTCGCTGATCAGGCTGCGTGGCACCGAGTTCAACGACAATGGGCGCGCCGGTGCGATCACCCGTGACCATCCGTACGTTCGCGCCGCGATCGATACCATCACCGAGCGGGCGTTCGATGTCGACCTGCGCCGCGAGACCCGTGATCTCGTCCACGCTGAACTCATCGATCGTCTCGACGAGTGGCTCCACGAAGCGCAGTCGAACGACGCCGGTCGGATCGTTGGCTATCGGAACAAGCGGGATGGCCGAACGGTTGGGCTACTCCATCCGCCGGGACTCGATTCGTGGAGAGCGTTCACGTGTCTCAACTCCTTGCGGGACGTCGAGCCATCGATTGATCTCATTCTCGACGACGGCCAGTTGGACGACGAGCCAATTGGCAAGGACTCAGCATGACTGCGACTCAACGACGTCATCGGGTCGGCGAACTGCGGCCCAGTCAACTGCTCTACTCCTACGGGATCGGCGCGGTCGTCGATCTGCCCAACATTTCCGCAATGGTGATGGGGCTTGACGACTGGGACGAGCAAGACTGCCGCGAGATCGGCGAAGAGCGGCTGCTTGCAGCTGTTCAACAGCAACTCGGCTATCAGGTGCGCCGGCTCCTCTCACCGCCAATTCCACAACCGAGCGGGTTCTCAGCCACCCGCGCGGCACCTGTCGTCAGCGGGGTACCAGTCGCTCCGTTTCCCCGCTGGATGGTCTGTCCGCGCTGCCGGCTGCTTGCACCGCTCAAGTCCGGTCTCTTCACACTCAAGGCCGACCCGTTTCGACCCGACCGCACCCGCTATGTCCATGGCAACTGCCCGCGCGGCACGACCCCACCTGCTGTCTTGCCAGCTCGTTTCCTTGTCGCGTGCGCACGGGGACACCTGGACGACTTCCCGTGGGTCACCTTCGCCCATCGCGGCGAGACTGAGTGCCGCTCGCGCCTTCGATTGCGTGAATTTGGGGTGTCCGGCGAAGCTGCTGATCTCCAAGTTGAGTGCGAGACGTGCGGGCAGCGTCGTCGAATGTCGGATGCGTTCGGCGACGAGGCCGCGATGGCATTGCCGGCGTGCCGGGGGCGCTGGCCACACCTGCGCTCGTTCGCGGACGAGGACTGCGACGCGCCAAGTCGAGCGATCTTGCTGGGCGCCTCCAACAGCTGGTTCCCGGTCGTGCTGACGGCACTCTCGATTCCTGCGGGTGGCGACAAACTCCAACAACTCGTCGACGAGCATTGGACGACGCTGGAGAAGGTCTCGAGCCCGCGCGAAGTCGAGCTCTTGCGTCAGATTGGGCAGTTACGCACGTTCCGGTCGTTCACTGACGACGAGATTTGGGTCGCCATCCAGCAAAAACGTGCGCCTGATGAGCAGAGCGAGTCACCGCGACGACTGAAGACTCCAGAGTGGCGCGTATTCAGCAACGCCGATGCGAGTGTCAACGACGCGCACTTCCGGTTACGACCGGCGGGTGTCCCAACGGCGTTCAGCAGGGTGATCGAGCGGGTGGTCGTTGTCGAGCGCCTCCGGGAAGTCAAAGCCTTGATCGGCTTCGCGCGAATTGAGTCGCCAGGCGAATTTGATGAGCCCGAGGCGATTCCTCCCGAGCGGCGTGGTCCATTAGCTCGGCGTCCACCGGAGTGGGTACCAGCATCGGAGGTGCGCGGAGAAGGCATCTTCTTGCAGTTCCGAGAGGATGCGGTTGAGAACTGGATGCGAGAGGCCGCGGTGAGGGAACGCGACACCGTGTTTCGACGTGGTCATCGCCGCTGGGGAAGGGCACGGATGGTGTCGGATCCAGATGCTGGTTACCCCGAGCTCCGTTACATCCTCCTGCACTCATTCTCCCACGCCCTGATGCGCCAACTGGCGCTGGAGAGCGGATACGCGATGGCGAGCATTCGGGAACGCATCTACGCGCTCCCGCCATCCGACGAAGACGGGCCGATGGCCGGCATTCTTCTCTACACCGCCGCGACCGATAGCGAGGGAACACTCGGTGGCCTCGTTCGCCTCGGTGAACTCAACGAGCTTGAGCGGCACATCGCCGAGGCGCTCGAGCAGATGCGGGTCTGTGCGTCAGATCCCCTGTGTGCCGAGCACCGGCCGGACGCTGAAGGAGCATCCCTGCATGGTGCCGCCTGTCATGCGTGCCTGTTCGCACCTGAGACATCGTGTGAGCGCGGCAATCGGTATTTGGATCGCGCTGTCCTTGTCGAGACCTTTGCATCGAGCGGAGCTGCGTTCTTTGACCATAGTGATGCCCGAAGCAACTGACGGCTTTTCGGGGCTCATAGAACAAATCCTATTTCTCGCGTCCGATCTGTCGACTGATGCCACGGAGCGAATGTCCAAGCAGTTGGAGATGTCGGAAGCAGGTGACTGGCCGTCAATTCGACACCGGCTCGACTCAGCCGTCTCTAGCCCGCGCTTTCGCGACAGCATTCACATACTTATCGAACGTTGGCGACAGCAATCCCCTGCTGTCACGCCCGCCAGCGTCGCCTTGGCGCTTCGGACAGCGGTTGCTCAACGCAACACTTGGTTGCAGCAAAGCCAGGTTGAACTAGTGTGGACGGGGCCTGATAGTGGCGTTGTCCCATTGCGTCGGACGGATCAGGCGTTACTCGAGATCATTGACCGTGCCCAGCACGATCTGCTCATCGTGGCGTTCGCCGTCTATCGCATACCCCGAATCCTTTCCGCGCTCAATCAGGCCATGCAGCGAGGGGTACAGCTTCGCATTGTTCTCGAATCGCCTGAGGAGAGTGATCGAGTGCTGACGCTTGATGGACTGCGTGCGCTAGGTCCGGACATTATCGAATCAGCGAGCATCTATGGTTGGCCACGAGATCAACGTCCAGTTGGACCAGCCGGCCGTCAGGGAACCTTGCACGTCAAGTGCGCCATCGGTGACGCTGACCAGCTCTTAATCTCCAGTGCCAATCTCACGGGATCTGCGATGACGGTGAATATGGAGATGGGCGTACGAGTCAACGGCAGTGATATCCCGCGGCGCGTTCGCAACCATTTCGAACGGTTGATCGAGATGGGAATCCTAAGACCCTACGTCCGTGAGGACCGACGCTAAAGCGAGCGCTACCTCCATCCTCTCAAGCGTGCCTTCAACAGCTGGTGGAAGTCGTGAAAAGTTGTGACAGACTCACGTTTCTTCGGGCTCATCGCTTACAAGAGCTGTAAAGGTCCTGTCGAGTCGGTCCATAATCCCATTCAGCGCCATGCGTTCGTAACTTTCAGATTCTCGCTTTAGACGGTGATATGTCCTGTGATGCATGCCTCGCGGACGTTCTGGAAATGGTGCAACGATGTTCGCCGTCCCACCGAGCCGTTGGCGGATCGCCTGGGCCTTGGACAGCAACCGATCATGAGGCGCTTCGCGGGTACTCGGGTATGCCAGTCGATGACACTGCCGGCACGCACAATATGGTCGTGGAAGATACAGAACTGCCACGCGTCGCTCACAGATGGGACAGCGGAACCACGGCCGTGTCCCGCCAAACGTGCAGGGCGTCCATTCGACTTCAATTGACTCAAAGATGTCGCTCCACTCATCCGTTGATCGGCGTCGACTCTGATACTCCAGGACGATGCGAGTGAGCGATGCAACGTAGCCGCTGATTGACCCGACTTCAACCTCGCCGCGATACCAGCGAACTGAGAGCGGACCGCCCGGTATCAGGTAGCCGTGCCGGTGCCACTGTTGGATATCGATGGGGTTCGCGCTCGTCGTCGTCTCGCGCTTGTTCCATCGCTCGTACGCTCCAGGACCGTAGCCCCCCATGGTTCCCTCCGCCTCACCTCATGAATGCCGAAATCATCAGGCAACCGCAATACAATTGTGACTCCTCACGAACCGACGATCTCCGCGTCGGATCGCGGAATTCTCGATTTCCAGACCGACGAGCAGATGTCCCACGACGACCTCCGTCGACAGGTCATGCTGATTCGCCCGCCCAGCGTGCGAGCACCTCGTCGATGGCTTCTCGAGGTACATGTTCGCGGACATCGTGCAGGAGCCGGATCATGTTCCACACCTCGATTGCCTCGACGGCGACCTGGAAGTCGCGCCGATGCTTCCACCGCGCTAGCGTCCGCCGTGAGACTCGCAGGCATGCGGCAATGTCCTCGTCGCGCTGCGTGTCGTCGCATAGAAGCGCAGCCGCCGTGGCTATGGCATTGATGGTTGGCTCTTGACCGGGACTCGGCTGGGAGCTTTGCCGTAGCTGCTTGTCGGTCATGGCGTCCTCCTTCGAGGAAGTCTGGCGGAAATCAACCGTGGATCCGTCCCACGAACGTAGCCGCACGCTGGGCAGGGCGATCGCCTCCACGAGCCAGCGACAATGTCATTCGGCTGAAGTTCCCGCTCATGGCCACACTGATGGCAGACAATCAGGATGGTTGACCTTGTTGAAGTTCTTCTCCTCAAAGCACCTGGATGTCGTTCATTTCTTGGATAGGCGCCATCATCGTCCGCTGGAGAAGGGGCCGACAGAGACTCCGCATCAGCAGTTGACGCAGCTCGCGTACATCCATCGATGTCCGAGGTGATACCGCCGTCACAGTCATTCGGCGTCATGATGGCCTCCGATTCGTACAGGCTCGGCACCGGCTGCCCGGCGGAGACAGATAGAGTGGCGTGCCACATTCGATGCAGGAGTGATTGGACTCAGCCTGCTGCTGATCGTCCGCACCGTCCGCATCGTCCGCCGAATGCCGGGATTGGCGTACGAGCGATGAATCGGACTGGTCCAAGCGCGGACAATCGGTGCTCGAAGCTGTCGATCGATCGATCGCGCCATCTGCCGACCGTCCGCGACCGTCGGCGTCAGGTTCCCTAACGGCACGCGACTTCAGTTCGTCTGCGGACGATGTGAACGGTGCGGACGGACGACTGTCGACTCGTTCCAACTCAATCAGCCGCACGCGATCATGGCCGTGTCGTTGATCGAAACCGATGTTGATCCCTGCCGCGCGCAGGTGTGGGGCGATCCGGCGCAGTTGGCCGGATAGACCGCGTGGACTCTTCGGCCATGTCTTCGATCTGCGTGTCGACTCATCAGCGCTCTCAGTCAGGACTTTCAACAACTCCCCCGCCGTACCGCGCCAGTCGACCTGCCCGTCCATGAACGCGCGCAGTCGGCCGGCGAGCAGAGACCCGTCGAGCGCTACATCATGCGCCGTCGCCCGATTGTTCGCGTACGCGGACGAGAACGCCGTGGCCTGCTCCACGCCGAGTCCGGCATGGACCCAGATCGCGAAGTCCGCCATCCGTGGCAGGCGCTCCAGCCACAGCCCGTCCACGTCGCGCAACGCGATCGCGACATGATCGAGGAGCGCGCCGAGGATGTAGGGACGGACCTCCTCGAAGGCAGCCCAGAAGGCCGCTTCCGGCCGCCGGTTGGTGTCGGCAATCGTCGGCAGTGTCACGAGTAATGAGCGGTCCATCAGGTCGCCGCGCGTCACGATGTCCTCGATTGCGGTCAGCATGACTGGTCGCTGGGCATTGAAGAGCACCTCGTCAGAGTCGGCATAGAGTTCACGCGTGGCGTAGCCGCCGCCGGTTGCCAGCGTGCAGAGCGCATCCGACAGCCATGGCGCGATGCCTGACAGGTTGTCGAGGACGATCGTCCAAGCGTTCCCGGCCGCGATCATCAGATCCCGTTCGTCATGGGGCGGTCGTCGTAGTGGCACCGAAGACGGATCAATCAGCGACCGGAGGACACGTGCCGTCGTGCTCTTGGCTGCCCCCTGCTCTCCGGTTAGCACAAGTGCTGGGTAGGGTCCGCGATCTCGAGCCGCCTGTAGAAGCCAAGCGCGGATGAGCTGCCAGCCGTCATCGGTGACATTCAGAAATGGCCGTAAGTCATCAAGGCTGCCACCCACTTCTGGAACTGGAAGCGCCAACATGCCCTTCGAGCGACGAAAGCGGACCGGCGGGTCCGCGACGAGCCGCCAACCAGACGGCGTGACCTCTATCGCCTGCCAGTCAGCGTTGCCGAGGTCAAGGTAGATCGCGTCGTTGTCGCTCGCCAATCGGACCGCAACCGGTATCATCGCCCCGTCGAACACCGCCCGCCCCTCGATCACGCCGAGCGCATCTTGCATCGCCTGAGCGCCAGGAGTCTTGTCATGCGTCTCGTAGAACAGGCGCGCCAGCCAGCGGCGAAAGCCCTTGGACCGTACCGGCCATGTCTCGCGGTGGTCGATAACCCTCACATCCGCGTACGCGTCACCGTCAGGTGTATGGAACAGCACGACGCCGCTGTCGAGCGCGAGCGCAACCAACTCGTCGGCCTGTGAGCGACGCGGTGCAGACAGCTCTTGCGCCGCCCCAAGCGCATGCGGCACGAGTTCAAGGAGCGCATCGTTGATCTCGGACGCTGACGGCCGGTCCGAGTTGGTGGCTGCCTTTGCGAACTCATCGCGGCCGGCCGGTGTCGCGATGCTGACGACGTCTGAGTAGACGGGCTTGCCGTTGGCGAGGACAAGGTTCGCGACCAGGTCTCCAGAGCGGTCTCGGCGGATGCCGCCAGCGCTCAGCATCCAGCCGTCACGTACCTGAATGCTCAATCCAGTCGAGTCAGCCACGCGGCACCTCCCGCGTGCGGAACCCCTTGGCCGCGATCTCCCGCGTCGGTTGCGTTGTCGGAAGCGAGACACCGGCCCGCGCCGCAAGGTAGACCACCGCGCCGTGGAAGTCGGTCGGCATCCACGCTTGGACCCACGTCAGGACATCGCCGCCAGCGTTGCAAGGAAAGCACCACCAATGCTGACGATCGGGCCAGATGATCAGTGATGGGTCGTGATCGTCGTGGAACGGGCAGCACCCCTTGATCACTGAGCCGTGTCGCTGGAGGGAGATCGCCATGCCGACCTCGTCCTCGATCCGCACTCGGGCCTTGAGGTCATCGAGGAACTCGCGTGAGAATGTGTATGTTAGCGCTGATCGGGATAGGCCACGTCGCGACCGGAATGCGAGTTCCCGGTTGGCGGCCTCGATCACCGCCAGTTGGTTGAGGCGGGTGTTCTCGTCGACATCGGCCGGGCAGGCGCTGTCGACCTCGGCGTCGGTTAGCAGTAACCACTCTGCATCCGCGATGGCTGCCAGGAGTTGTTCATCAGTTCGAAGTCGAGCCCATGAGCGATGGATGGCGATGTGGTCGTCAGTAGGCTGTACGACAGCCGCGACATGTGAGAGAATCATGATGTTCAGTCCCAATCGTACGCGCCGCAACGCCGGGTTCGTCCCTCGGCCGAGCGGCATGCCTATGCGGCTTGCTCGTCAGCAGGCTGCTCCTCGTTGCTGTCGTCATGCTTGGATTCTCGATGCCGCCGGCCGATGTCAGCCAGCAGGCGATAGATCGCTGTAAGCGTCTCGATCGCGCGGGTGTGGTCGGCGTCAGTCGGAGCCGTCATGACGACTTCGCCAGATCGTCAGATGTGGCAGTGTCGCCGGACAGCACGCGCTCCGCGAGTTCGCGCGACACCACGATGCGGTTGCCAACACGGATGACCGGCACACCGGCGATCGCGCCGGTTAGACGCGCTTCCTCATAGGCCTGCGATGGAGAGATACCGAGCCAACTCGCCCATTCCGGGACGTTGAGCGTGCGCCGCTCAGGGGTAATTGTCTGCATGCAAACGCCCTCCTGTACGCTGAGCGTGCTTCGTATAGCACCAGACGTAGCGTACGGAGAGCATCCCCGCGGATCAGTCCGATTTAGTATGGATTAGTCGGGTCGCGGCGGCGGCCAAATGAAACCATCGGTCGCCCTCAGTTCAGCAAGACGCGCCTTGAACTGAGACACTCCGAGGTAGAACAGAGCCGCGAATTCAGGATTGTCCTGTGTCGGCGGTTTGCCCTTCTGGTCGGTCCATTCCCAGTACCTAAGAGCAACGATGTTAGATCTGACGGGCTGGCCCGTTCCAAGTGGCCGACCAATTGACGACTTCGGACCATCCAAGGCACAGAACGCGTCCCACGCGAGTCGCATGAGCGCCTGAAACGCGGTGTTCGACGCAACGTCGTTGATACCGGCAATGCTATATCGAAAAGTGCCGTCGCTCCGGTATTCGCGTTCAACTACTACGGGCGAGTTCGGACGCTGTGCCCGCATGGAGATCGGCCGGTACCAGTCACGTCGTCCATCCACCACTCCACCGTAGGCGAAGACATCCGGCGGCTCTTCTGGATGACCTGGGAGTGAGAGAATCGGGATACCAAGGATGTCGAACCGCCATTGTCCGGTGTTCATGTCCTCGGAGAACTTCCAGTCGCCCGGGCGGTTATCAATGATGCGAACGAGTGGGATGTTAGGCGGATAGCCTAATGACACCGCCAAGAGCGCGGTGGCCTGATCGACCGTCCTGTTAGGGGATACTCGGGACCAATCAATCTGCGGTATCGTCTCCATGACGCGGCGACTCCTCACAGCCGAACGTGTCAGAGGCCCGCTAGTGGCAACGACGCGGGCCGCACCAATTCTACGGTAGGGATGAATCCGAGACGGGGATGTCCATGCGAGTGTGGAATGCGGCAGCAAGAATGGCGGCATCATGACCCGACCGGCAGAAGGCGAGGGCGCTGCTGTCGCCGGATATCACTACCAATACCTCGCAAGTGCCGCATTGGTCCTAAGGGGTCTTATCGACGACAATCTGGAATGGGTTCGGATCAAGGACGTTGAAGCTGGACGAGTCGACGACTTCGTTATTGGCCGCGCTGGCCGCGTCGATGCCTATCAGTTCAAGCATCGGGCTCCACCCTCAACGTTCACATTCCGAGACCTCACTCGTGAAGAGCAGAAAGGTCGGAACCAATCCGAAAGCGAAACGGGTGCTCCTCGCGCCCAGAGGGACCCATCGATAATGCGTCAACTTGCAGACGGGTGGCAATTGCTCCGATCCACCTACGGAAACCGGGTCGTCGTCCACCTGGCCACTAATGCACGGTCGTCGACGAACGATCGTATCGAAGTCCCAGATGATGCAAGCGCTCCGAAGCACTTCACCGCATTTTTGAAGGAAGCATGGCAACCAGTCCGAGACACTGCTTCAGGAGACCGGATCACGGTTCCTGCCAAGTGGACCCAAGCCTGGGAAAGGTTGCAGGTTGCCTCAGGGCTGGATGCGGACGCGTTCCTCGATTTCGTTCGATACTGCGAACTGGAGTTTCGGGTGGAGCCAGAGACGCTCCTCAATGCGGAGGTGACCCGGGACGCAGTTGAATTACGAGCAAACGTCGATGCGATCCGATACTTACTGTTCGATGTCGCCGCTCGTGAACAGGCACCCGTCCATCTCGTGCGCAATGACCTCCTGCAACGCCTCGGCTGGACGAATCGGTTCATGTCGATCAATGTGCATACGTTCCCGATCGACGATGTCCTGTACCAGCCGATCGAGGCTAGCGTCATCGAGTTGGAGGCGGCTCTCGCAGCAACCACGCGCGGATACGTTGGTGTCATCGGCTCGCCAGGGTCTGGCAAGTCGACACTCCTAACCCACCGATTGCGATTCCGAACCGATCGGGTCGTTCGCTACTATGCCTTCGTCCCAGACGCTTTGGGACCGAATATCGATCGTGGCGAGGCTGAAAACTTCCTGCACGATCTGGTATTGGCCTTGCATCGTGAGGGCTTCTCCGCAGGGGAGGCAACAATCGGCTTCGACCGAATCACGTTGCTCGAGCGACTACACGCACAACTGAGTCTGCTCCACGAATCGTGGATGGAAACGGGTACTAAGACGCTGATCCTCGTCGACGGACTCGACCATGTTCTACGTGAACCACGCCCCGAGCGGTCATTCCTCGACTGTTTGCCTCTGCCAGGTGACGTTCCGGAAGGTGTGGTCTTTGTACTAGGCAGCCAGACGGACGCGATACTGATCGATTCAATCCGCCAGGAAATCAAGTCTCCCGATCGACGAGTCGAAATGAAACCTCTGAGCCGTACCGAGATCCGCAACGTCCTCGACAAGGCGGTGCTGCCGGTCGAATTATCGGCGGGGCAACTCGACCGAGTGGTCGAGTTATCCGCTGGACATCCACTGGCACTGGTTTACCTCCTCAACGCACTCCTTCCCGTCGCAACTTCATCGGAGGCGCAGACAATCCTGGACGAAACACCGCCATTTACGGGAGACATTGCGGCGCGATATCGGGCGGCATGGAGCCTAATCGCTGACGATACCGACGCCGTCAATGCACTCGGCTACATCGCGCGGTTGCGGGGCGATGTTGACCTTAATTGGCTGGAGCGACGCATCGGAATGACAGCGGTCCGCTCGATTGGTCATCGCTTCCATCACTTCTTCCGGCAAGAGCCTGGCCAGCGCTGGTACATCTTTCACGACAGTTTCCGCATCTTCCTCCTCGAAAGGACAAGCGAGACATGGGAGGGGCAACCCGACTCGGTACGGGACGCCGAACTTCATCGACAGATAGCTGACTGGCTTGCCGCCGAGCAGGGGTCGGTGCCTCTCGCTTGGGACGAGCTGTACCACCGGATCCGCGCAGGACAGGATGATGCCGTACTCCAGCGGGCGACTCAAACCTATTTCAGTGACCAGGTCATTGCCCTCCGTCCAATTCCTGCAATCCGCGCAGACATCGCGCTCGCAATCGGGACGGCTGCCCGGCAGCATGATCCGGTAGCCTTCGCTCGCCTTGTACTTGCCGGGACAGCGCTTCGGCAGCGTGAGTGGCACCTTGAGCAAGTCCCACTCATCCAGATGTTGATTGACTTGGGGGAGCCACTTGTCGCCGTTGAGCACCTGCGAACGGGTTGGCGCCTACGCTCGACGGCACTCTCTGCTCTGAAGGCGTGTCCGGACTTAGTAAGCGCAGGACTTCCGACGGAGGCATCTCGTATCTTCGACTTGGCGGAACCTCTCCACCTCCTCGGAGGAGAAAAATCGATCGACGGCGAGTTTCGAGATGACGACTGGCAGATACTTGTTACATGGGCCGAAGTGGCTCCACGATACCGCGATCTTGAACAACTTATCGAAATCGCACAAAGACTCTCATTCACCTCAAGGATGAGCCCTGATCAGAGCAATGAAGACGCCGCGCGCCAGTTGCGAGATGAGGTTATCTTTCACGTCGGGCTAGGCGTACTGAATGATCGCCGTTGGCATGATGTCGATATAGTCGCGGCCGCACTTGACCCAGACAATGACCGAGATCCTCAGTGGTGGTTTTGGCTATACGCTCACGCTTGGATAGCGGCAGCCCGGGCCGCAGAGTATCTCGAGTCGCAACGCTTCATCGATGTGGTCATTAATCGCTTCACACCCACCGACTTCAGTTCGGTGGAACGCACTGAAGTTGCAGAAGCAGCCCTTCGTATCGTTAAGGACGAGGCCTTAGCACGACAATGGCTAGACGGTGTTGGGCAACCCGAGTTTAATCCCGCCTTTGCGGGATGGGACACCGGGTTTGATCCATTCGATCTGCGTTACCGGTTGAACCGTCTACTGTACGCGTTCGGCGAAAGCCACGATCCAGCTGAGCTTATCCGCGATTCGCCTGATCGCCAGGGAAAAGGCGTTGCGCGGTTTGAGAGACTCGTGTGCTCTGTGGCGCGCATCGCTGGAATGGCGTGGCGAGGCGATCGCATTCCGCCAGCGACGATTGTCGCTTGGATCGAGCCATACCTTGACCTGTTTGACCGTCGCCTTACATACCACGGTGTTGACACTTCGTGGTTCCTAGCGAGGCAGGCGCGCGCCGGCCTCGTCGAGCGCCTCATCGAGGCTGCTGCAGAACATGGTTCAGAAGCAGTGGAGGCGGTTAGGGCCGCTCTGGAGAAAGCTTGGAATCAAGCGCCTTGGGACAACGGCGACCGGAGGTCGGCAATCCTCGCATTTGCTCGTGCCGACGCGTCGCAAAGCTGGTCGGTCAGCGCAATGAAGGCCCTTGAAGCTAATCCGCTCGACGGTGGATTAACCATTGAGCGAATCGACGAGTGCCGACATCAGGCCGAGGCATGGCTGGTACTTGGTGAGACGGAGGTAGCCCGTACACTGATCACTCGGCTCCTCATCGAGGCCAACGCAATATCGTTTCGCAAAGACCACCAGCTTGCTATGTGGATCCGAGAATGGCTTCCTCAGGCAACTGCCGCCGAACCCGGTATGGCAATCGACCGGGTTCGATGGCTCATTCCGGCAACGTTGGTTCTCGTGGAGACGACAGAAGAAGGGGCTCACGAATCAGCAGCGACGGCACTTATCGAAGCTGTTTTCCTGTGGAGTCCGCGCCGAGCTGTTCCCTTACTCGCGTGGTGTTTGAAGCGGGGTCTTGTTGCATTCGACAGAGCTCTCGCGGATCTGTTGGTTGCTGCACTCGATACACACCAAGCGCCTGTCGCGTTAGTAAAGTCGATCGTGTCCGATGTCCTTGTCATGGTTCCAACAGACCGGCCATCACCGAGGCTGCTGAAGCAACTCCTCGCCGCCGAGGCAACCACTGCTGGTAAACAAGTGGCCATCGACGCAGCTCGCTCGCTCGCCCAGCGGGCGGCGATCGATGCCCTTCCGTCGGGACGGAAGGAGTGGCGGCGATGTCTCACTGAGGCGCTCAACGCGCTGAACCTCGAAACGATCAACGCCGACCTCCAAGTCCTCGGGATGGAAGATCGCGAAGGCGATCTGGCTCAGTCGGATCTCGTTAATCCTCGGGTTAGTACAGACCCTGACGCCGATCTAATCGAGGCATTGAGAGGACTGATCGACAACGATGCTTGCAATTCGTTAACTGAATGGACGGCTGAAGTTGAATCACTCGCCACTAAGTTCGGTTCGCAGGGCATCACTGGCCTAATTGAGCGGCTGCGCGGACACAGGAACGGTGCCAAAATTCTGATCGGCATGGGTAAGTTGCTAGCGTCAAGTGGCAACCGGAGTCTCGCGAAAGAATCGCTGGTAGCTGCCCTCGACTCGGGTCATCCAGTGAGGTGGGATCGTTTTTGGGGCGAAGGAACTAAGCTTGAAGCATGCCGGACACTTGTGGATGTCGATCGTAGATGGGCGGAACCGATAATCTACGGCCATCTCATCAAGGATCTGTCCGAAGAATCCTGGCAATACGGGACAATCGCGCACAACTTGAAGGAGATCTTGCCGTTACTTGTCGAACGCGTACCAGTGTGTGAGATATGGGCGGAGATAGAGCTGTTCATCCATGATCTCTTCGCAGCACACGACCTGCCAGAGGTCGACGTTTTGTGGCTCATGGACGAACCCGAGCACGATGAGCCCGGAGAAGGTCTCGGTGATCTGGTATTGATGATGCTTCGGTACCCAGTTCAAGCGATCTCTGAGGGGGCGCAGCGAGTTCTTGCCCGAGGAATCCTCCGGGGCGACAGATCGATGATGCGGGTGGCTGACGAAGCTCTTGACGCCAATAGCGAGCTTTCGGTTCGAGTCCTAGAGGCGCTCGATGCGGTTGCCAATGAAGACCCAGCTAAGCTTGGCCCGCTTCGCGAGAAGATTGTTCGATTTGGAGCGTCACCTGACTACAGTGCTCGGTCAATCGCCAATCCGATCTGCGATAGACTCGGCTGGGAACCACTTGCACCTCCGGGCATCTCGCGCCCAGCGGCCTACAGCATGGTTCTGCCACAATACCTACCGCAAGAAGTCCTTTCGCTAAGTCACGTACTCGAGACAGTTGCCGAAGTGGCCGGACTTTCTTCTGCGTCCATAAGCTGGCGAGCAGCGAGCCTCATGCGAGAAGTCGCCGAGCCAGAAACATGGTCGGACAATGCCGAAGAGCGAATCGGCAGCGAGGTCCACGACGCTCGGATCTATCTGCCGTACCGGCGCCCACGTGCGGTCGTAGCGCGCTCCGCCCTGTTCCGCGTCGTTGCAGAGCTCGTCGACTCTAGGTCCCTGGACGACCAAGCCCTCTCATGGCTGGCTCCAATACTACGGATTCACGACCCATCGATGTTGTTGCTCGAGCCGGCCCGTCGGCCCGAGATAGTCGAAGTGATGCCTCGCCCAGGGTATGGCGAGGAAGCTGAACAGGAGTGGCTGGAACTGGTTGGTGAGGCGAGCGAGGCTCAGACTGCTGGACTAGCTTTCGAGTCGAACCGTGTTGTGGCAGAGGAAACCGAATTTCGTGGCGTCGACCGACGTTATCCCATCGAATTGCGCCAAACAATCCTCGATGGCATCAGCGACGTGGAGACCTTAAATGGCGACACTCGTATTTGGAGCGTAACTGGGTGTCCTCTAAGCGAGTACGCCCAAGCTGGAGTACGAGCCTCGCCGATGCCACTGGTTGTCCAGAACGTCGAAGGTACCGCTTACGACACGAGGTCGCCGAATTGGTTAGGGTTGAACCCAGCGGTCGGGACAGATTTGGGATGGAGCCTGGAGGACGGCCTGCTGCCGCGTTGGGTGAACGCAGCTGGTGTGCCGATGGTTTGGAGTGTCTGGTGGTCTGACGGCCAGCCGAGAACTAACGGCGGAGCACCGCCCTGTACAGTGGGTGAAGGCTGGCTAGTAGTCGCATCAGAGATTGCAGTTTCAGAGTTGCGCCAATACTTCGGTTCCTTACGCTATCGAATTTGGATCTCACGCAGCTTCGCGCCAGTCGATGGCCGTCCACGGCGTGAAAGGGAGTGTTTCAGGACGATCACGATGTGAACGGCGTGGCTACCTCTAACTAGCCCAGTGTGGAATTGAAGTTCAAGGAACGCATTCGTGGTTTCCGCAGGTCCACCCATCGAGCCAGCGCGAATTTGGCGTTCGCAGCTCCGGTAATGTGAAAAGTTCCACATCGTGTACCCGATTGGTCGATATTGCATCCACCAGTCTGTCTGGGGCTCCCGCGCGAACTGATGGATCGTTGGCGCGAACTGGTTCAGATCGAACTGAGAGATATCACTCGTAGTCCTTGCTTGGCTACGCGGCTGGAAGGACTCGCTCCGGCACGATGGCCAAGTGCGACTCGTCGGCTCCAGTAGTGAATAGTGCGGCATACACATTGATCAGCGCCTTGTCGTGATCGACCATCAGGATGCAGCCATCGAGGTGGAGCGAGTGGCCGGTCAGCGGGACCCGGATCAGTCGGGTGCCGGTCGCACGCAGGACTTCCTCGACCTGTCGTGCCCCTTCTTCGGTTTGCCGGAACGACATCCCGAGCGCCGCCACTCCCGGCTTCAGGAAGCAGAATGAGCCGCCTTCGATCAGGCCGGTGCCATGGATTGTCCGCAGGATCGGCATCCCAAGGTTGGCAATCACCTTCGTGATGTATGACTCCTCGCCACGCCGTCCATAGCCGTGATCGACGCCGACCGGCCCCATCCGACAGATGATCGCGCCGCCGTCAACGGCGATCGCCTGATCGCGGGTGAAGACAGCCTTGACGTCGCCGTCCGACCCGCCAACGTCGACGATCTCGACGCCTTCGGCCTCAAGCGCCGCTCGGAGCGCGTCGTGCTGTCGTTGCATCAGCGGGATGTCCGGGCCGGTCGCATCGCGCCAGTACCACTGCTCGCGATCGTCAATCAGCGCCTCGATCGATTCGTCGTACTTGTCGGGATCGATCGTCTTCATCTCGTCGCCGGGCCGGTGGAGCGCTACGAGCCGCAGGCGTCCCACGTCGTCCCCGACGCCCCATTGCCGGCCCCAGACCCGCTCCTGCATTGCCGCGTCCTCGAACGGCGGCTCGGCACGCGGAGGAATTCGCTCCAGCACGACGTGGTAGTACGCCTCGCTCTTCCTGATCTGTCCTTCTGGCGGTGTCGACATCGTGAGCGATCCCTTCGCTGCGCCCCGTCCCGTACGTCAGCGGTATTATCACGTGACGGTCGGAACGCACCAGATGGTGTTCGTTGAGGGAGGGTGTGGATCATGGACGATATGACCGCGATGCGTCGCTGCATCGATCTGGCGCGAGCCGCCGCCGAGCGAGGCGACCAGCCCTACGGTTCGGTGATCGTTCTCGATGGGGCGATCGTTGCCGAGGGTGACAACAGCATCGCGACCGACTCCGACCCGACGGCCCACGCGGAACTGGTCGCGATTCGCAAGGCGTGCCAGTCACTTGGCCGGACGGAACTCTCGGGTGCGACGATCTACGCCAGTGGCGAGCCCTGCTGGATGTGCTCGACTGTCATCCGGGCCGCCCGTATCTCCCGCGTCGTCTTCGCGATGCCGGCCAGTTCCGGCACCGGCGGCGCGACATCGGCGTTCAACATCCTGACGGTTGACAACGTCGCTGGCCTCCCGGCTCCACCGGAGGTTGTTGGCCGGTTTCAGGTAGATCAGGTTGGCGCACTCTATGCCGAACTGGGATGGCCGCCACCACGGTCGTGAGGTTCAGGTCGCTTCCGGCAACCAGGCGTAGCCGTCGCCCTGAGTCCTGATCTGTCCCCAGCCGGGGAACGGTGCGTGTGACCAGTTCACGAGGGCGTTCTCGGCGACGACCTGCGGCAGGACTCGCTTACGGGACGCAACCATCGCGTCCGCATGGCGACGCACCGGCGTGAGCCAGTCGATGTGCTGGAACTCGATGATGTAGTGGACGATATCGCCGAGTAGCCAGCAGATGTCGCCGTTCGATTCGATTCGCACGGCAGTGTGTCCCGGTGATTCCCCCGGCGTCGGGATCATCCTGACACCGGCTGCGACCTCGAACTCGCTTTCGATGAGTTCGAGTTGCCCCGCATCCCAAATCGCCTGGAGACGGTCACGCATGACCTGATTGACGGCCGCGAAGGGACTTGGCGCGAGCGGGCGTTGCTCCCCCTCGGGCGTGAAGTACATCTCCCAGTCGGCCCGGCCCAGCAGGTAACGTGCGTTTGGAAAGCGCGGTACGAGGGCACCGTCACGCTCAACCGCCACACCCAGGCAATGGTCGAAATGCGCGTGGGTGATGACGACATGCGTCACCGCGGCGTTGTCAACGCCCAGTTCAGCCAGCCCCGCCTGAAAGCCCGGCGTGAACGACCATCCGGCGAACACGGTCTCGACGACCTTCGCTGCTGGCGTCCCCGGATCGTCCAGCCCCGGATCGACAACGATCGACGCATCGCCGATTCGGATGAATGCCCCGCCGCTCGACATCTCGACGTTCCCGTCCGCGTCAGCCTCTGGAACGACCGGTCGCCAGACATCATCCGCCACGTTAAGTTGCACCGGGAACGGCCCAACACCCTCCAGAATCAATGTGACTTCAGCGTCACCAACGCGACGCGTCGACAGGTAGTTGCTGATCGGAGTCGACATTGGTGGCCCCCTGAATGTCTACGAAGGTCGATACGCGGTCCTCAATCCGGTAGGGGCGATATCGCAATGTCGCCCTTCGTTTGCCACCCGAGCGCGTCGGACGGGGTGCAGGGCGACATTGCGATGTCGCCCCTACCGGATAGAAGATTGACGGAGCGTTCGTCCGTTACCGTCCTGCCGCGATGCCGATGCCGAACGGGTCGGCGCCGCCGCCGCGCAGGCCGGTTTCCGGGTCGACGGTGACGCCGGTCGGGCTGGCGAAGGCGCGCGGGGCAAAGGTGACTTCGGCGTCGACGACGTTGTGGCCCATCTCACGCAGGCGGTCGCGGGTCGCCTGTGGGATGCGGGTGTCGGTCAACAGTTCCGGGCCGGAGCAGTCGACCAGCGGCGCGCCGCAGGACGCAGCGATGTCGAGGTCGAAGTCGATCACATTGAGCGTCATCTGGAGGCAAGTGTCGATGATCCGGCGGCCACCGGGCGCGCCGACTGCCAGGACCGGTACGCCACCCTTCGTCGCGATGACGTGGGCCATGTTGGAGGCCGGGCGCTTCCAGGACGCGATCGAGTTAGCGCGGCCAGGGATCGGCTCGAACAGATTCATGCTGTCGTTCATCAGGACGCCAACACCAGGAATCGTGACGACTGAGCCGAAGATCAGCGTCAGCGTCTGCGTCACCGAGACCATGTTGCCGTCCTTGTCGACGACCGAGAGGTGGGTCGTGCAGCCGCCGTCCATGTTGACGGCCATCTCCTGCTTGACGCCCGCCCCGCGCCGGATGCCCTCGCCAGGCTTCGGCTCGGAAGCACGCTGCGGGTCGATCTCGGCCCGTCGCTGGTCGCCGTATGCCTTGGAGGCCAGTGTATCCCAGTCGATATCGACATAATCGGGATCGCCGACGTAGGCGAAGCGGTCGGCGAAGGCGCGCTTGCTGGCCTCGTCGATCGCGTGCAGCGTCTGGGCCGTGTTGTGACCGGTCGTGCGGATGTTGAGGCCGTCGAGGATGTTGAACGTTTCAGCCAGTGTGATGCCGCCGCCCTGGAACGGCAGCAGAACCAGTTCGTAGCCCTGGTAGGGGATGACGATCGGCTTCGTGACGGTCGGCTCGTAGCGGGCCAGGTCGTCGGCGGTCATGATGCCGCCGATGCTCTGCAGGTGGCTGGCGATCTTCTCGGCGACTTCGCCCTTGTAGAAGCCGTCCTTGCCCTGCTCGGCGATCTTGCGCAGCGTTCCGGCCAGTTCCGGCTGGCGAATGCGCGGGTTTGGCTGGCCAAAGAGCGGTGCCGGTGGCGTGCCGTTGTTGAGGAAGATGCGGGCTGTCTCGGCATCCCGTTCGAGCGTCTTCTGCTGCGAAGAGAGCAGCATTCCGTTGTACCAGTTGACCTCGAAGCCCTCTTCGGCGAACTGGATGGCCGGTGCGACGACCTCGGCCAGTTCCTTCTTGCCGTAATGCTCGACGGCATAGGCGAGCCCGGCCACCATCCCCGGGACGGTGCTGGAGAGTGGGCCGTAGGCGTTCGCCTGATCCTTGACGCCGCCGAAGCCGACGACCGAGCGCTCCTCGCCGGTCAGTTCGTACATATCGGCGGTTGCGGCGCTCGGAGCGCGACCGAAGTAGTCGATGACGACGGGCTCTTTCCCGGCCATCTGGATCGTCATGAAACCGACACCGCCGACGCCGCTCATCCACGGCTCGACAACACCGATTGCGAAGGCAGCCGTTGCTGCGGCGTCGACTGCGTTGCCACCCTTGTCGAGGATATCGAGCGCCGCGTAGACCGCCGACGGGTGCTTGGCGGCAACCATCGCGTTTCGCGAAACGGCCAGATCTCGCTTGATGTGAAGTGTGGTCTCTTTCGACATGGTCTCCTCTTCCCCTCCTTGTGCCGGAATTGGGGACTGGGGACCGGGAATTCGGATGTCAAACGGGGGACGTGCTCTCTCGACAACCCCGAATCCCCGATCCCCAGTCCCTAGTCCCCAGTCCCGTTAATGCTGCGCCGCCAGTGCGTCGGCGATCTTCTTGTGCGCATTCGTCATGTCGGCCAGTGATTCGCCGGCACGCAGACGCTTGCGGGTCTCCGGTTCGCGCTGGGCGATTGGCTCGCAGTGCTCGACGAGTTCGGCGACCTGGTCCGGTTGCAGGACGAGGATGCCGTTGTCGTCGGCAAGAATGATATCGCCGGGTGCGACGCTGACACCGCCACACTGGACGACGGTGTTGATCTCACCGTCCATCGCCAGCGAACGGGTCGTGATCGGGGATATCCCTCGACTGAAGACGAGGTAGCCCATCTCCTCGATCTCGACGATGTCGGTTGCCGGGCCGTCGACGATGGTTGCCGTTGCGCCAGCCATCAGCGCGCCGAGCGAGGTCATCTCGCCCCAGCAGGCGTGCTTGTTGTCGCCGTTGCGGTCGATCACGATGATGTCGCCCGGCTTGACCATCGAGATCGCCTTATGGACGACGGTGCTGTCGATGGCCATTGCCTTGATCGTGAAGGCTGGGCCGCAGATGATGAACTTGCTGCGCCCGATTGGCCGCAGCCCGATGTCCATGAAGCCGAAGTTCAGGACATGGCCAATCGTGGCTGGCGGAATACTCCGCAGCCGCTCAAGCAACTCCTCAGGCACGGTCGATTCAACTCGCTCGTTGACAATGATCACGTTGTCTCACCCCTCCGATGTGTCGTTCGGGACGTTGGGACGCGGGACGCGTATTTGGAGACCTTCGCGCCCCGCTTCCCACGTCCCGCGTCCCTCTCTCAGGTCCGCGTTCTTGGATCGAGAATGTCTCGCAGGCCATCTCCTAACATGTTGATCGACAGGACGGTAATCGCGATCGCGATACCTGGCATCGTCGCCACCCACCAGTGGCTGCTGAGGAACTGGCGTCCGTCAGCCAGCATCGCGCCCCACTCTGGCCGTGGCGGCTGCGCACCGAGGCCGAGGAACGAGAGACCGGCAGCAGCCAGAATCGCCGAGCCGACTGACAAGGTCGCGAGGACCACAACCGGGCTGACGACGTTCGGCAGGATGTGGCGATACATGATCTTGCTGGTCGGGACGCCGATGACCTTGGCGGCCTCGACGTAGAGCAGTTCGCGGGCGGAGAGTACCTGACCACGAATGAGCCGCGTGTAGCGCGGGATTTCGCCGATCCCGACCGCGATCATCACGTTGCGGATGCTCGGTCCGAGGATCGCGACGATCACCAGTGCCAGCATGATGTTCGGAAACGCGAGCATGATGTCGATGATGCGCATGATGATGCCGTCGGCCCAGCGACCGTAGTAACCGGCGATCAGCCCGAGGATGGCACCGACCGTCGCCGCAATCGAGACAGCGACGAGACCGACTGGCAGCGAGATGCGCGCGCCGTGGACGACACGCGAGAAGATGTCACGACCGAACGCGTCGGTTCCGAGCAGGTGGTCGCGGCTCGGTGGCTGCGTTCGCTGTGGTGGGTCGATCATGATCGGGTCATGGGTGGCGATCACCGGTGCGAAGACTGCCCCGAGGATGAGCAGCAGCAGGATGATCAGACCGGCCAACGCCCCCTTGTTCCGCAGCAGGCCATGCACGAAGTCCCTTCGGCGGCTGCGAGCCTTGACGACGGGAAGGGCGAGGGTGGGAGCGCCGGCAGCAATGTTCCGTTCCATATGCAGGCACTCCTAGCGGTACTTGATGCGCGGGTCGAGCCACGCATACGACAGGTCGACCAGCAGGTTGATCAACACGTAGCCGAACGCAGCGAACAGAATCGTCCCCTGAACCATCGGGAAGTCACGGCTGAGGACGGCGTCGGCTGCCAGGCGGCCCAGACCGCGCCGGGCGAAGACGGTCTCGATGATGACCGCGCCCGACAACAGACCGCCGAACTGCAACCCGACGATCGTGACGACCGGGATCAGCGCGTTGCGGAGTGCGTGGCGCAGGATGACGGCTCGTTCGCGGAGCCCCTTCGAGCGGGCGACGGTCACATACTCCTGATTGAGGACCTCCAGCATCGTCGAGCGGACGAGCCGCGCGACCGTTCCGGAGGCGACCAGCCCGAGCGTCAGCGCCGGCAGGACCAGCGTTCGCCAGCCCTCCGTCCCGGTACTCGGGAAGATCGTCCAGCGGAGTGCGAAGAACTGAATCAGGATGAATCCGAGCCAGAAACTGGGCATCGCCAGACCGAAGAGCGAGAAGATCATCGTCAGGCTGTCGATCCAGGTGTTGCGGTTCAGGGCGGCGATGATCCCGAGGATGCCGCCGAACAGAATCGCAAAGCCAAGCCCGGTGATCGTCAGTTGCAACGTGTATGGAAGCACTTCGAAGATCGAATCACGGACATCGCGGTTGGTCTGGAACGAGCGGCCGAAATCGCCAGTCAGTGCGTTTTTCAGGTAGTTCCCATACTGAACGGGGTATGGGTCGTTGAGTCCGAGTTCCTCGCGCAGGTTTTCGTACGCCTCGTCGGAGATATCTCCGGCGGCTGAGCCGCCGCCCATATCACCGAGCAGGATGCGTGCGGGATCTCCCGGGATCAGGTGCAGAATCGAGAATGTAACGAGAGATACACCCAGCAGGACCGGGATCGTCAGCAGCAGTCGCGTGCGGATGTACTGAAGCATGAACGGTATTCCCTCCGGCGTGTCCGGCCAGATAGTGTGGGGCGGGTGTCGCAAGCGACCACCCGCCCGCCGGGCCGTTGCTGAAGCAGTGGGCTACTGCTCAAGCCAGACGTCGTGCCACCAGGTGCCACCAAGTGGCTGGAAGTGCATCCCCTTGACGTTGGCTCGCGCGCCCCAGAGGACCGTCTCCTCCCAGAGCGGGATGATCAGCGCCTGATCCATGATGTACTGCTGAATGTCCTCGTACATCGTCTTGCGCTTCTCGCGGTCCATCTCAGCCGTGGCTTCTTCGAGCATCCGGTCGAGTTCGGGGTCTTCCTTCATCGTGCGGTTGAAGTTCGTCCCCTGGATGTTGCGTGAGTGATAGAGCGTCGTCGTCACGACCGGGTCGGTGTGCGAGAAGTAGATGCGGGCGATGTTGTGCTCACCCGCCAGCATCAGGGTAGCCGTCGCGGCGTACTCGAGAATCTGCAGGTCGACCTCGAAGCCGGCCTGGAGCAGATAGGCCTGGACGAGTTCGCCAGCCTGCCCGTTCGATCCGGCTGTTGTGATGTAGGTGACGTGGAGCTTCTGGCCGTCCTTCTGGCGGACGTTGCCGGAACCCATCGTCCAGCCGGCCTCATCGAGCAGCGCTCCGGCGGCTTCGGGATCGTACGGATACATCGTCTCAACAGCCGGGTTGTAGCTCCAGGTCGGTGACGAGAGCGGTCCCTGTGCGGCGCGGCGGGTGCCGTACCACATCGTGTCGATGATGGTCTCCATATCGATCGCCTGGATGATCGCCTGCCGCACCTTCAGGTCGTCGGTCGGTGGCTTGACGGCGTTCATCGGCAGCACCTGCGGCGAGCCTGGGACGTCCGGCAGCATGATCTGGAAGTCGTCGTCATCCTGCAGGCCCGCGACCTCCTGGGCCGGGACGGCGTTGATGACGTCGGACTCGCCATTTCGGAGTGTGCCCATCAGCGTCGTCGGCTCCGTGATGAAGTTGACGATCAGTTCGTCCAGATGGGCCGGACCCTCGTGCGTGTAGACACCGCCACCCCACTGGTAGTCGGGATTGCGGGTGAAGCGCATCATCGTCTGCTGCTGCCATTCCTGGAAGATGAACGGCCCGGTTCCGACTGGATTGAAACCGAAGTCGGCGCCGTGGAGTTCGACAGCGGTCGGTGAGACCGGCGAGAGCACGCTATGCGAGAGGTTGTTGAGGAACGGAGCATACGGATCGTTGAAATGCACCTCGGCTGTCAGATCGTCGACGACGACAGTCTCCTTGTACGGGCCGAGATAGCCGATCGCCGCCAGCGACTTCAGTTCGGGATCGAGGATGCTGTCGTACGTGAACTTGATCGCCTCGGCGTTGAAGTCCGTGCCGTCGTGGAACTTGACGCCTTCCTTCAGGTCGAACGAATAGACCAGTCCGTCGTCGGAGATTTCCCAGGCGTTGGCGAGACCAGGCAGGAAGTCGCCGGTCTCGATGTCCTGGAAGACGAGCGGGTCGAACAGGCAGTAAAAGAGTCGCCAGGCCGTCGTCGCGCCGGAAACGCGCGGGTCCATGATCGGCGGCTCGTCGTAGTTACCGAACTTCAGCGTCCCGCCCTGTACCGGCTCACCTTCGGCATCGCCGGATGGCACCTCCGGCGATGCATCGGCGCCGGTGCCTGATGTCGCTTCTGCGGGTTCAGTTGCGTCGCCACCGGTTGTTGGACCGTCGTCATCGTCGTCATCGTCACCACTACCGCAGGCTGCCAGTAGACCAGACAACATCCCTACCCCGGCACCAAGGAGCACGGTTCGTCGTGAGACGCGTGATTCCATGACACCCAACTGGATGCGTTCCAGGAACTCCATGCGTGTTCTCCCCCTCTTGTCGGCTACGAAACGGCTGCGCGGCGCACCGGGTTCGACAACCTTCGCGGGTGACGCTGGCGTCGAAAACGGGAGTCACCGGGCTGTTCAGACCAGATTCACAATGTCGTTGGGTGTGGGCAACTGCGACTGACGTGGCCTCCTGGCTGGAACTCCATCACGGCAGTGGCAATGCCTCGCCCTGAACATTTGTGAACTGGTCCATACACAGAATATATTACGCTACATACTAGCGCACGACTACACTTCGCGCGTGTTACCGTTGAACATCAGACGATCGCGCCAGCCAGTTACGGTGGCGCGCAATTAGTGTTGGATTGATGTGCGATTGGAAATGATCTCGATGCATCACAATGGTGCGCTGATGGCAACGCTGCCTCCGCTGGTCAAGCCGACCAAAGCAGATGACGCGTACGATGAACTCAAACGACTGATTGTCAGCCTGCAGATCGCCCCCGGTGAACCGCTCAACGAGCGGACATTGATGACGATGATGGATGTTGGCCGGACGCCGCTTCGGGAGGCGATTCAGCGGCTGGCAATGGAGCAGTTGGTCACGAGCCTCCCACGACGTGGCTATTTTGTCCGGGAACTATCGATTTCAGAACTCAATGAGATGATCGCGGCCCGTCACGTTGTTGAGCCAGCCGTTACCCGCATGGCCGTCCAGAACCTCACGGCGGCGGACATCGCCGGATTGCGTGACCTCGTCGAGGTGACGCGGTGCGAACTCGAACTCGAGCATCACGAAGCCGGTATCTACCACGATTTCGAGTTCCACCAGACGATCGCCAACGCCTGTGGCAACCGCTTTCTCGCGGCAGTTGCGACCCAGATCAACACCCGCCTATTGCGTTACTGGTATGTCTCATTCTCGATGCTCAACTACGAGCCACCGACGTTCGATCATCACGACGTCCTGTTGAACGTGATCGAGTCGCGTGATGCCGACGCGGTCGAGGCTGCCATGCACGACCATATTGAGATCTTTCGCGATCGGATGCGCCAGATCGTCGGCAACAATGCAGGCTTTCCTGCCCGAAGGGAGTTGGCGAATGCCGGCATGAGCATGCTGAGTGCCCGTTGACCGTGGATGTCCGGACGAATACTGCTGAGAGGGAGACAATGACGGATACATTGCGCGTTGGACTCGTTCAGATCAACACCCGTGACGACAAGGATGCCAACCTGCAGCGTGCCGAGGAACTGGTTGATGAGGCTGTCGCGCGTGGCGCGCGTTTCGTCGTGATGCCGGAGTATGTGAGTTTCCTTGGCCCGAAGGAGCAGCACGAGGCGATCGCCGAGTCGATCCCTGGTCCGACGACGGAGCGCTTCGCTGCTAAGGCTCGCCAGCATGGGATCTACCTGCTGGGTGGCTCGATTCACGAACGGTCGGATACGCCAGGGATGTACTACAACACGTCGGTGATGTTCGACCCCACCGGTGAGATCATCGCGACCTATCGCAAGATCCACCTGTTCGATATCGATCTGACCGGCAACGTCACCGCCAACGAGTCGTCGACGATCCTGCCGGGCGAGGATATCGTGACAGCCGATGTCGACGGCCACACGGTTGGCCTCTCGATCTGCTACGACCTGCGCTTCCCCGAACTGTACCGACACCTCGCGCTCGAAGGTGCGGAGATTCTACTGGTTCCGGCGGCCTTCACGATGTTCACCGGCAAGGACCACTGGCACGTCCTGCTGCGTGCGCGTGCGATCGAGAACCAGACCTACGTGCTCGCGCCGGGCCAGTTTGGTTCCCACGAGCCGAACAACGCGCAGTGCTACGGCCACAGCGTCATCATTGACCCGTGGGGTACCGTCATCGCTGAAGCCTCGGACAGCGAGGGCGTCGTTGTCGCGGACCTCGACTTTGCCTACCTACGCAAGATCCGCAAGCAACTCCCGTCGCTGGCGAACCGTCGCCCCAGCGCGTACCGCGAGCGAGTCGCGGCCGGAGTTGGCGACTAACACGCGCTTAGTCCCAGTACGCAATCAGGGGCCGGTCATGTACCGGCCCCTGATTGCTGTTGTGATCACTATGACTTCATCGCTGGGTGTTCGCCGTCGGCTACGTTATTGAATCCGGGTATCGTGCTGCTTGAAGATGTTGACGAACGCAGCACCGTTGTCAACGACGTGGGCGAGCAACTTGCCACCGGCCTCGGCGCTGAAGGTCGACACGTCACCGATCACGCCGTTCGGCGCGATGTCGAGCGTATCGAAGTAAATGTGTCCCGCGACATCGCCGAGCGCGACGCTGGTGCTGCCACGGATGGTCATGCCCTCGTAGGTGTTGCGGTTTTCCTGTTCGGTGAGATCGAGCCGGCAATCATCGGGGAAGAGGTGCATGTTGAACGACATGATCGGGTCGCTGCCGTGGCCGATCGCGGCGTTCTCCCTGCCATAGGCTTCGGCCATTGTCGCCGTTGAGAAGAGGCGGAATGGCTCGATGCAGCCCATTCGGATGCCATATTCGATTCGCACCTGCCGCGCGACCTGATCGAGGATCGGCATGTTGCCGTTGTGGCCGCAGAGGAAGACCAGGTGGTCGAGGCCGTGTTCGACCAGGCTGACGACGACATCGTACATGACAGCCTTGACCGTTTCGGGCTGAAGCGTGATCGTGCCGGGAAAGCGTCGGAACATCTCGGAGTAGCCGTAGGGCAGCATCGGGGCAACGATCGCACCTGTTCGCTCGGCGATCTGGTCGGCAACCCATTCGCTGATGCGGAAATCCCCGACCGGCGTCGCAGGTCCGTGCTGCTCGATCGATGCGCACGGGATCAGCACGACCGGATTCGCCGCGTAGGCTTCTTCCGCTTCCTTCCAGGTCATCTGTGCAAGTCGGACTTTTGCCACCATCGGTCCTTTCGGTGCTTACGGATCGGGATGTGAGACGAGGATACGATGGGTTCGGAATCCCCATCCCACGGCCCAATCAATCAATAATCTCGGCTCCGCGCTCCCGCAGATAGTCGTCCGAGTCTTCGAGGATCGTCTCGCCACGGGCGATCGCTGCAAACCACTGTGATTCGAGTTCCATCCGGGCGTGCGTGCGTTCGAGGACGGCTGCGGCTTCCTCCTTGCGCACGACAACCGAGCCATCCTCGTCGCCGACGATAATGTCACCGGGGTTCACGATGACGCCGCCACAGACGATCGGCGTATTGATCTGGCCAACGCCTTCTTTGGTCGGGCCGACTGGCGTGAGGCCAGTCGCGTGGACGACGAGTCCGATGTCGCGGATCTCAGCGACGTCGCGAACGAGCGCGTCCGTCAGGACCCCTGCGATCCCCTTCGCCTTTGCGATCGCGCTCATCACGCCACCCCAGACGGAGAGGTTCATCTCGAAGCCGCCCGAGATGACGATCACGTCGCCGGGGTTGGCCATGTGGATCGCTTTCGTCGCCAGCAGGTTGTCACCGGGGCGTGCCTTGACGGTGAATGCCGGACCGCAGAGCGGCGCCATCGGCGAGTAGATTGGCTTGATACGGGCATCGAAGGTCTGCTGTCGCCCCTGAATATCGGAGATGTTGGCTGATGCAAGCCCGCGGAACTGTTCGACAATTGCCGGATCAGCGCGCTCGAATGATTTGTGAACGATAAATCCCGGTCGTGGTGCCAAGGCTCTTTCTCCCCTCGTGACGCATGACGCGCGTCGCGGCCCTTAACTCAACTCGTCTTTGACGAACGCGACGATCCGCTCGACGGCGCGCGAGGCGATCTGAGCGCCTTTGTCGGCCGTCGCGACTTCAGGGTTGCCGACGACACCGCTGTCCGAGCGAGCCTTCATACCCTTGTATTGCGTGATATCGGCGTAAGGGACGCCGCTGGTCGGCGTCTGGTCCTTGATCCGGTCGCGGACGACCATCTCCGGTTCGAGGTGGAGCATGATCGAGGTGCCGATTTCGGAGGCATGGCCGTTGGCGTGTGGGCCGGTCTCGACGATGTCCTTGACCAGCGCAGCCGCGAAATCCCACCAGAAGACCTGGGCGCAGCGGACGCCGTACTTGTCCTGCAACTCCATCGCGACCTCACCGATGGGGCCGACGTTGCCGCGGTGGCTGTTGATGAAGAGGACGCGCTTGAAGCCCCACGAGATGACGCTCTCGGCCGTCTCCTTGACATAGGCCATCAGCGTTGGCGTCGAGATGTTGAGCGTGCCGGGGAAGTCGCCCAGCGAGCGCGAGAAGCCGACCGGCAGTGTTGGCAGGACCGGCGCGCCGAGTTGCTCCCCGACCAGCCGAGCGATGTGGGTGACGACGATCGTGTCGGTCCCGGTTGGCAGGTGCTGGCCATAGACCTCGACCGCACCAGTTGGGATGATGACGAGATCCGTCTCCTGCCGAATGGCGTCAAAATCGACCCACGGTTTTTCCATCATGTACATCGTGATTCCCCCAATCACTTTCTCTGCGACTGCCGGTATCTCGAACGTGTGAGCGTTCACCCAACGATTGTCGAGTCATGTCGCGTTCTGCGCCCGCTCCCCCAGGTCAGGTGCCTGCACTGTCTCGTAACGTGGAAGCCTGTGGTGTTACTCGACTGGCGGGAACACACCGACGCCCGCGCCACCGCGCGGGTCCGCACCGGCTTCCAGTTCGCCGTCCTCGGTGATACGGATCGCCTGGACGCGGGACATATAGGTGCTGCGCTGGACGTCGTTCCCGAGTGCGCTGAGCGCTGCGTCGGTTTCTGGCGGGAAGGACGGTTCGAGGAAGAGCAGTTGTTCCTCCTCGCTGTGGAAGCGCGGGACCGAAACAGCCGTCCCCATGTCCATGCCGTGGTCGATGACGTTGACGAGCGACTGCGTCACGGCGGTGATGATCCGGCTACCGCCCGGCGCTCCGACGCCGATGTACGGCTCGCCGTCGCGGAAGACGATCATCGGCAGCAACCCGCCAAGCCGTTTGCCGGGGACGATCGAGTCGGAATGCCCCGGCATCGGGTTGAAGTGGCCGAGGAAGTTGTTCCAGAGGAAACCCAACCCCGGTGTGACCGCTCCCGAACCGGCCAGCGAACCGATGGAGTGGTTGAACGAGACGACATTACGCTGCTCGTCAACGACCGTGATGTGCGTCGTTCCTGGATCGACGGCACCGCCACGGACGACGATTCGGTCACCGCTCTGAATCCGCTCCGCCCAGAAGGCCGCCCGCTCGGGCGTCGTCACCTGATCGGCAAAGGCGAGGCTGTCGGCGAAGTCGACTCCCTTGAGGCGGACGTTGTCGCTGAAACTGGCGCGCTGGATGCGGGCGAAGATATCGATGTAGTCGATGCTGTTGTGACCGAGACCGGCGACATCGAAGTGCTTGAGGATGTTGAGCATCTCGATGACCTGCGACCCGCTGCCCGGAGGCGCGGGACTGGTGATCTCGAACCCCCGGTAGTCGGATCGAAGAATCTCCTGATCGATGACCGAGTAGTCGCGCAGGTCGGCGGCGGTGAAGAGACCCTCGTGCTGCTCGAAGTCGGCGATGGCCTGGCTGGCAATTTCGCCGGTATAGAAGTCGTCGCCACCTGCATCGGCCAGCTGCTGGAGTGTGTTGGCGTAGTCGTTGAGGACGATCTGATCTCCAGCCGCAAAGACGCTTCCGTCTGGCTTGAGGTAGATCTCGCGCGCGCCGTCGGTCGCGTGAAGTTTACGCATCAGGTCCGGGTAACCTGGCCGTGCGTTGTGGGCATCGCTGCCGACACCGGGTCGCCAGAAGGCGGCGATGTAGGGGTAGACCGTGTAGCCGCCGCGCGCCAGCCGGATGGCCGGTTCAAGCAACTCCGCCCACGAGAGTTTGCCGCTTCCATAGCGCTGGAAGGCGTCCCAGCAGACCTTGACGAAGCCGGGGGTCATGACTGACTGATGTCCGACCTGGTTGGCTTCGCTCTCGATGATGTAGCGGCCAATTGTCTCGGCGCGGCCCCGGAACTCATCGAGCCAGTTGAGTGGGACTGGCACTGAGCCGATCTCGACCTCGCCGTTCATCGCGATCGGTTGGCGATTCGTCGCGTCGTAATAGTAGAAGAGGCCGGTCCCGCCAATCCCGCACAGGAGCGGGTTAACGACGCCTTGAACGAAGGCCGCGCCCACAGCCGCGTCGATCGCGTTCCCACCGGCCGCAAAGATCTCCTGCCCAGCCTGCGCCGCCAGCGGTTCCGGGCAGACGACCATGTTGGTTCCCAACGAGGGTGTTTCCTTTCGTCGTTGGCCGTTGATCGGGATTCGGGATTCGGGGGTGTAGTACGTGAGTGTTCGTCAAAGTCCCCCGAGTCCCGAATCCCGGTTCCCGCGCCCTATCCCTTACGCCAGTCGCGGATGTCCCAGACTTCGACGGCGAACGGCGACGGGTTGTATCCGGTCAGGTCGCTGCTGGCGGCTGAGACGTTGTTGCACGAGACCATGCCGATGTCGGCCTGGTTGTCGACAACGTGCTGCTGCATGTCGAGGAAGATGTCGGTGTAGATATCCGGATCGACCTCGGCGGCTGCCGCGAGGTACATCTCGTTGAACTCTTCGTTCTGGTAGCGCTGGATGTTGCGTCCCGCCCAGCCGTTCTCGGCCTGGGCGAGGTCCGTGAGCGGATCGACGGAGAGGTAGCGCCGATACCAGAGTAGCGGGTAGATCTGAGCCGCGTTGCGCTCGATTCCGAAGTCGTAATACAGGTGCTGGAACGAGGCAATGTTGCCGGCATCGAAGTAGGCGCTGGCGTCGACGGCTGCGATCTCGGTCTCGATCCCAAGTTCGCCGAACGCCTGCTTGATGATCTCCTGCTCCTTCTGGCGGACGCTGTTGATCGACGCCGAGATGATCCAGGATAGTCGTCGCCCGTTCAGTTCGCGGATACCGCCGTCGCCGCGGGTCGCGCCAGCCTCATCAAGGAGCGCGTTTGCCGCGTCAAGGTCAAACTCCCAGGTGATGCCCTCCGGCATGAACTGTGGGCTCTCGTTCATCGTGTATCCGGTCGCCGTACCCGCGTCGCCATAGAGCTGGTCGGCGATATCGCCGCGTGGGATCGCCAGCGCGACAGCCTGTCGGACACGCAGATCCTGGAAGTGCGGGTGTGGGACGTCGCGGTGGGAGCGTTGGCCGTCCAGCTCCGTCTCGGGGTCGGTGTGGTTGAAGAGCAACTTCTCGGTACCGGCACCCGGCCAGGTGATGAGCGTTCCGGCCCCAGCGTCGCGCAGAGAGTTGAGGATCTGCGACTCGACCTGGAGGTTCCAGGCCCAGTCGGCCTCACCGGACTGGAGGACGGCTCGCGCTGCGCTGGCGGCGTCACCACCACCCTTGAGTTCAACCTGGTCAAAGTAGGGCTTGCCTGGCGCCCAGTAATCCTGGTGGATCTCGTAGAGGACCGTGTCGCCTGGAACGAAGTCAACAACCTTGTACGGCCCGGTGCCAATCGGCATCAGGTTGAACGGTGCGTTCGGCGCTTCTTCGCCAATGTAGTCGCGCAGGACGTGCTCGGGCAGGATCGTGCCGGAGCTTCCGACGAACGGGTTGAACCAGGCGGCGACCGGGTTCTTGAAGTTCACCTGAACGGTGTAGTCGTCGATCACCTCGACCGATTCGACATCGCTGTAGAACCCGAGCGTCGTCGCGTTCGAGAGCGGATCGCTCAGGAATTCGAAGGTGAAGGCGACATCCTCGGCCGTGAAGTCCTCGCCGTCGTGCCACTTCACGCCCTGGCGCAGTGTCCAGGTGACGCTGGAGCGGTCCTCGGCGATGCTGCCGTTCTCGACGCTGGGAATCTCGGCTGCGAGGATCGGGACGAGTTCACCGTCGGGTCCGAAGTGGGCCAGCGGCTCCATGCAGATATGGATTGCGCCGATGTCCTTGCCGGCCACTGACATGTGACCGTTGAGGACGGTGGGCGCCTGCCACCAGAGGATGCGCAACATGCCACCGCCGCCACGTTCGCCGGCGGATTCGTCGCCGGTCGTCGCGGTAGGGTCGCCGCCTGTCGCTTCAGTTGCCTCGCTGGTCGGGGAGCCGTCGGATGCCTCGGTCGCCTCGTCCTCAGGCTCTTCGGTGGCCGCGCCGGAGCCGCTGGTGGCGGTCGGTTCGCCAGAGGTGCCGGTGGTGTTGGTTGGGTCCGCATCGTCGTCGTCGTCGCCACCACAGGCAGCCAGCAGGCTGGCGATCACGGGCGCGCTCAGGCCGAGGGCGGTCGCGCGCTTCAGGACGGCGCGGCGACTCAAACGCCGCGACTGCGCCGCTTCAAGGAGTGTCAGGAATCGTTCGTCCCTCATCGTCTACCTTCTCCCTCGGGTCATCTGGCCAACTGAACAGACATGACATGATTGGGGTTAGCAACGACGCTGGTCGGGACTGAAAGGTACGCCGACCGGATGATTCCATCGCTTGACGTTGCCACCCTTGCACAGTACCGTGGTGTTACCGTTCCCGGTATCGTTCACGGGAACGGTAACACGCTATCACGAGTTGCACAGCCGGTCAATCAATCTGCGTGCCAGCCTCTCTGACCGGAACTGCCACTTCAGGCGCCAAATAAGGCACACTTGGTCAATCAGCACGCATGAGTCGGCAGCAACTGGCTGCATAGTTGGATGGTCAGCCCATGAGGAACGAGCGTGGTCGCCAGCCGACCCTCAACGACGTTGCCAAGCGCGCCAACGTCTCGAAGCAGACGATTTCTCGAGTCGTCAACAACAAGGGCGAAGTCTCGGACGCTACTCGCCAGCGCGTCCTTGAAGCGATCCGCGAACTCGGCTACCAACCAAATACACTGGCCCGCAGCCTCGTTACGAGCCGCTCCCAGGTTATTGGACTCGCGCTCCCGAGTATCGATCAACCATTCTTCCCGCAAATCGCACGTGGCGTGGAAGACGCTGCCGCCGAAGCAGGCTACAGCGTGTTCCTCTGCAACGCCGCCAGTGATCCTGAGCGTGAGTTGAACGCTTTCGAGCGACTGCGTGGCCATCGGGTCGCCGGGATTATCAGTTTCGCTTCGCGACTCAGTGACGATGCGGTCGAGCAGGCGATTGGTGGATTGTTTCCGGTTGTCATGGCGAACCGCGAACTCCTCGGCATGCGCGGCAACGTCATCTGGCCAGGTTACGAGACGGGACCACAGCTTGCTGTCGAGCATCTGATCGCGCTCGGCCGTCGCCAGATCGTCTTCCTCGGTCTTGAATCCGATAGCAACATCGACTCAATCAAACTCCGTGGCTACCGTACTGCTCTTGAACAGGCCGGGATTGCCTTCGATCCGGAGCGGGTCGTCCAGATCGCCGGAGAACTCGGACGCGGATTCAATGCGCTGGCGCAGGGCGGCCGTGCGGCGATCACGATGCTGGTCGAGCGCGGCGTCGAGTTCGACGCTATCTTCGCGTCGAACGATCTTCCAGCGATCGGTGCGATGCACTACCTGACATCAGTGGGGACGCGGATTCCCGAGGATGTCGCCGTCGTTGGCTTCGGAGGTGCGAATGTCTCCGGTCTGGTGACGCCGACATTGTCAACGATCCGGATTCCACTCTATGAGATGGGCGTTACCGCGTTCAATGCGCTACGCGATCGAATTAACGGCGAGGAAGCCAGCGAGCGGATCGTCACCGCGCTGCCAGAACTGCTCGTCCGCCAGTCATCGGTCGGGGCAACCGACAATGACCCTGTCGCACAACCGGAGCGTGTAGAAGTCGCTGCCCGTTAAGACATCGTCGCTTGTTGAGAACCCTTCTCCGATCGCTCAGTAGCGATCGGAGAAGGGTTCAGTCATGCATCGTCTAACCAGGTAGCGCGCCTTACGCTTGACTCAGCGCTTACTCCTCGCCGAGATGCTTCTGGAACCAGTCAAGGATGCGGCTGTACATGTCGACCCGGTGCTCTGGCGGGCCCATGATGAGGAAGATGTGGCTCTGACCGGGATAGCGGGCCATCTCGACTTCGCAGCCGGATTTCTTGAGTGTGACGAACATCTGCTCGGCCTGGCCGACCGGGCAGCGCTCATCGGCTTCTCCCTGGATGATGAGCGTTGGCGTTGTCGCCCGGTGCGCGTAGGTCGATGGCGAGTGCTTCGTGTAGTTCTCCGGGTTCTCCCACGGATCGAGGCTGCCCCAGTTCTTCGTGAAGTTAGGGGAGATGTCGGACGTGCCGAACATCGAGATCAGGTCAAACGGCGGCGAACCGCAGACACAGGCCGCGAAGCGATCGGTCTGGCCGAGGATCCAGCTCGTCATGTATCCACCGTACGAGTAGCCGTGCATACCGGTCCGCTTGGGATCGACATACGGACGCGCGACGAGATCGTCCATGACGGCCATCAGATCCTTGTAGTCCTCGCCGCCCCAGTCACCTAGCACCTGAGTCGTAAACTCGCGTCCGTAGGTCACCGATCCACGCGGATTGGCCATCGCGACCAGAAAGCCGTGGGTCGCGAGGACGGCCTGCCACGGCATGATCTGATGGGCAAAGGCGCCCTGTGGACCACCGTGGATGTCGAGCACGAGCGGGTACTGCTTCGACTCGTCGAAGCCCGGCGGCTTCAGCAGCCAGGCCTCGATCGCGTACTTGCCCTGCTGGACCTCGAAGCGCTCCCAGGTCGGCAGTGGCGAGTTGGAGAAGAACTCCTCGTTCTGGTCGGTGATGACGTGTGTCTCGCCGGTCTGCGAGTCGTGAACGATGACGTTGCCGTGGTCCTCGAAACTGCCGCGGCTGGCGACGATAAAGCGCTTGCTGCTGTCGAGGCTCAGGCCGCCGACCGTCGCCTGCCAGCGCTGGACCGGCTCGACACTGCCACCCTCGCTATCGACGACGTAGAGGCCGTTCATGCCTTCGCGGGCACCCATGAACAACACCTGCCGGTCGTCCAGCCAGACGGGCCGCTCCGGGCTGGCGAGTCCCCACGCCAGCGAGCCGACGTGGATCGGCAGGTCGTCCGTCACCTGACGGGATGTGCCGCTGGCGACGTCGATGACGTACCAGTCAGCCTGCGCCGTTTCGTCCGGGTCGGCGGCAACGATGATCCGATCGCCGGACGGTGACCACGACCAGGTGCCGGGCCGGCCCATCCGCTGCGAGATGACCTGCTCGTCGCCGGATTCGATATCGACCAGGACCAGCCGGGCATCGAAGCCGGTCCCGGTCATCCGCATGACACCGATCGTCTTTCCATCCGGCGACCACTGCGGGAAGACGTGATCCTGCACCTCGCTGGTCAACTGGCGGCGTTCCCCGCTCTCGACATCGACGATCGCGAGTTGGTTGCGAGTGTCGCCAAGGAAGCCACGACCATCCCACTTGTAATCCAGCCGACTGGTGCTACGCACCTTCGGCGCGGCCTTCGGGTCGGGGGCGGCCTCCTCGACGTTGTCGGGATCGACCTGAACGATATAGGCGACCTTGCTGCCGTCCGGCGACCACTGCAGGTCGCTGACTGGCGCCTTGTGGCTGGTGACCTCACGCGGCTCGCCACCGGCGACCGGCAGGACATAGATGCCGCTTGACCCGCCACGGTCGGAGAGGAAGACAATCTTGCTGCCATCAGGCGACCAGCGCGCCATTCCGTTGCTATCGCCGCTCCAGGTCAACCGTCGCTTGTTGCTGCCGTCCCGGTCGCTGAGCCAGAGTTGAACGTTCGGCTTCTTCTTCTCGCGATCCGTCTGGGCCAGCGCGTAAACGATTTTCGAACCGTCCGGTGATATCTGCGGGTCGGTCGCCGCAGTCATCTCGTAGACGATCATCTCCGGCGTGATCGGGGTCCCCATCCTGGTCTGCCTCCGTGCATATCGAACCTGCCATCCAGCCGGTCGGGGAAGGTACCCAGCATCTGCGACCGGCTGACGCGACAGGATGACAGGCGACCGCCCGTTTGTCCAGATCGGCGTGTCGTCGTTACCGTCGCCGCAGGAGCCAGGTCAGGAGCGCGAAGACGACACCGAACCCCGCACCGAAGGCAGCAGCCTGCGGAGTGCGCATCAGGACATGGACATCGGCAGCGTTGATCTTGTCACCAGCCAGCAAGACACCGATCCGCGCATCCTGAAGGGTAATGCTGTTTCCGGCGGCCGCGATACCTGCCATGCCGACGAAGTGCATGTCGTTCCCTGCCGCTGCAACGATCGCGCCGTTGGCCGTGACGTTCGCATCCTGGCTGGCTGCGACTGCGCCGAGGCCATAGATCGACGCCATCGTGTCCGTATTGCGCGAGAAGCCGATGAGTCCGAAGGACATTCCTTCTGCGTCGCTATCGCGATCGAATGGCAGATCGTGCTCTTCCATCATTCCTCCAGAGTTGATTGGACAGACGTATCCTTCGATCATCGCATACGCGACAATCTCAGCGAGAAACGCCGCCGCGACGAGCATTGAGTGCAATCTCTCGTATCCTGTGCGCCTGTCGACGAGATAGACGCAACGATCTGGAGATGCTGGATGATCGAAGACCTTGCCGGAGCGCCCGGTGTCAACCTTCGCTGGATCGATGTGACAACGCTGGCGAGTGGCCTCCCCCTTCGTATCGCGGTCCACGAGATCACTGGCGCGAAGTCAGGTCCAACCGTCGGGATCACGGCCAGTATCCACGGCGATGAACTGGCACCTGTCGAGGCGATTCGACGGCTGCTGACGTCACTCGACCCTGCCGAGATGAGCGGGCGGTTGCTGGTTGTCCCGGTCGTCAACCCGCTGGCGTTTCAGGCGCAGACCCGCCACACACCACAGGATATGCAGAACCTCAATCGCGTTTTCCCTGGTGACCCCAATGGCTGGCTGACCGAGCAACTCGCTGATGTGTTCGTCCGTGAGTACATCGCCGATCTGGAGGTTCTGCTCGACCTGCACGCCGGAGGATCGCTGCCGACCGTCGATTACGCCTATATTGACAACGATGAAGCGCTGTCGGCGTCGCTCGGGACGAAAGTGCTCTATCGTGGCCCGGGCTATCCCGGCACGCTCTCGGCAGTTGCCGTTGAACGCGGCATCCGCTGCGTTGTCACCGAACTTGGCGGCGGCCTCGTTCGCGACGAGCACTACATTCAATTGACCGTTGATGGTCTGACCAACGCGCTGTGTCACGTCGGCGTCCTGCCCGGCGAAGCAATCCGTCGTGACGACCAGATCGTCGTCGATCACCTGACGATCATCCGGCCACACCACGGTGGCCTGCTGGTTCCATCCGTCCTCGCGGACCAACTCGGCGAGGTCGTTCCCGGTGGGACGCTGCTCGGCACGATCTACAACCCGCAAACGTTTGAGGTGCTGGAAGAGGTTCATGCTCCGTTCGACCGGACGCTGATGATCCTGACCCGAGGTGCCGTCACGCGCGTCGAAGCCGGTGACTATGGCTGGATGGTTGCTGAGGGGTGATCCGCTCACGGGCGAAGCGGGAATGGCAGCAGCAGGTTTCCTCGGAGCGTTCGAGTGGGTGAGGGAGACGCTTCCTCGCGTGCCGAACTGCTCATTGAGAGGAGCCACCAATGTCCGCTGCGAATCAACCAACTTCCCAGCCCCAGGTCGACTACTCGCTGGCGCGGGAGATCGCCAGCATGCGCGTCCTGCTGGCCCGGATTGAGTCCGACATCGCAAGTGAGGAGAACGCGACCCAGTTGGTCGCGCCACTGACTCGGCTGGTCGAGTCGATCGCGCGGACGATCAAGGCCCACAACGCTATCAGCGGCGGCCCGGTCGACCGGCTGGACGAACTCGTCTCGATCGCGCTGCGCTCGCACCAGCCCGGTCCCGTCCGGCCAGTGGCAGACTGACATGGAACTGACACAACGTCCAGCGCGTTCGTCACTCGATCGTGACTGACTCGGGTGGATGATGTGTAGTGGCGGAATGTGATCGCAATGAGAGGAGCGGCACCGTGCGGACCCCTCAGGAACTGTTTGACTTATCCGGTAACGTCGCCATTGTCACTGGTGCTGGGTCCGGACTTGGTGCCCTCTTCGCGCAGGCGCTGGCCGAGGCTGGGGCGGATGTCGTCTGCGCTGATCTCGACGTGGACGGAGCGCAAGAGACGGCGCACGCGATTGAAGCGATCGGCCGTTCTGCGATCGCGGTCGAGGTCGATGTCGCAGACGAGACTGCCGTTGCCGCGATGGTCCAGGCGACGCTCGACCGCTTTGGCAGGTTGGACATCGTCGTCAACAACGCGGGGATCGGCATTACCGGCCCTCCTGAGGAGATGTCGCTCTCGGACTGGCAGAAGACGCTTGACGTCAACCTGACCGGCGTCTTCCTCTGTGCTCGCGAAGCGGCCAAAGTGATGATCGCCGCTGGAAGTGGCGGGCGGATCATCAACATCGCGTCGATCCTCGGCGCCGTGGCGTCTCAGCCGGGTGCGGCCACTGCCTACGCTGCAACGAAGGGGGCCGTTATCAATCTGACGCGTGATCTGGCGGTCCACTGGGCGCCGCACGGCATTCTCGTGAATGCGATCGGCCCCGCCTACTTCCCGACTGCGATGACCGGCGACGCCTTTGCCGATCCCGAAGCCGTCGCGGAACTTTCGCGCCGGGCTCCGCTTGGACGAACTGGCCTTCTCGAAGAACTCAAGGGGCCGATCGTCTTCCTTGCGTCGGACGCATCCAGTTACGTCACCGGTCAGACATTGTTCGTCGATGGAGGCTGGACCGCATGGTGATCTAGGCATCATCTCCTGCGTCAACGGGGTCGGTCGCGCACTGCTCCGCAACGCAACCGACCCGACTCCCGAATCTGCGGAGCGCTGGTTTTCCGTAGGGGAAAGGAGTCGATCTCATGTCATCTACGACAACCGTTCATCGTCCCCGCCTACGGCACGGCCGTGCTGGCCCGCTGGCGCTCCCACGAGGTGGACCCCTCCTCTTCCCGAGGCTGTCGCTGTTGCTGGTTCTGGCACTCCTCGCCTGGGTCGGCATGCAGCAACTCGCGACCCCTGATGTCGTCCCCGCGTCTGCCCCGGCAACGGAGTTCTCGGCCGCTCGTGCGATCGAGCACCTGCGCGTCATCGCCGCCGAGCCACGCGCCGTTGGCCTGCCGGGTCACACCGCAACTCGCGAATACCTCGTCGAACAACTCGAAGCGCTGGGACTGGAACCGGAGATTCAAATCACATCCGTTGCAGTCACCGGCGAAGGTGGTGCAGCGGGGATTGGTGCAGGCAGGGTCTATAACATCCTCGCCCGCATCCCCGGAACCGACAACACGGGCGCCATCGCCATCGATGCTCACTACGACAGCGGAGCGACCGGCCCCGGCGCGATGGATGCCGGTTCAGGTGTTGTCACGATGCTGGAGACGGCTCGGGCGATCGTAGCCGGTCCTGCGCTCCGGAATGACGTCATTCTCGTCTTCGCCGATGGCGAGGAGGAGGGGATGCTCGGCGCGGCTGCGTTCAACCAGCAGCATGCCTGGGCTGACGATGTGCGGCTGGCGATCAACTTCGAGGGCGCCGGTGGTGATGGCCCGGCTCTGCTGTACGCCACCAGCCAGCACGATCACTGGCTCGTCTCTGAGTTCCTCGACGCCGCCCCGTACCCGAGCGCATCGTCGCTGATGACCGGCATCGTCGATCTGTACGGCGCTGGTCGGCTCGACTGTGACCTCGGCGAGTACACCGACCACGGTAGCGCCGGGCTGGGTTTCGTTGTCCTCGGAGACACGCCGGTCTACCACACGATCCGTGACAATCCGGATGAGATCGACCACGGCAGTCTCCAGCAGGAGGGCGCAAACACGCTCGCTGCCGTTCGCCACTTTGGCAACCTCGACTTGTCGGATATCGACGAGCGTAGTGACAGTGTCTTCTTTAATGTCTGGTCCGGTGTCGTCGTCCACTACCCGGTCTATGGCGCGATTGCAGTCGCTGCCTTCACGACAGCAATCATCGGTCTGCTGCTCGTGACCGGCCTCCGAACGAGCCGCCTCACCCGACGAGGGCTGCTGGCAGGATCGCTCGTGTATCTGCTCGGGACACTCGGAGCAGTCATCATTGCGGTCTTGCTCTGGGCCGTCATCCACACCACCAACAGTGACTACCAGGTGATGCTGGTCGGAAACTACCAGTCTGGCTACTTCGTCGTCGCACTTGCGGTCGCGACGGTGGCCGTCGTTGCGACGCTCTACACGCTGTTCGACCGTCGGATTCGACGTGACAACCAGGTGGCCGGTGCCCTGCTCGGCGGGTTGCTCCCGCTCTGGTTCTCGACCCTGCTCGTCCCCAGCATGAGTTACCTCGTCGCCTGGCCGCTGCTCTTCGCCACGGTCCCGATGCTGTGGTCGTTCTTTGCCGGTCGCTGGGCGGAGAAACCGTGGCTGCGGATGGCCGCGCTGGCCATTGCTGCCATTCCGGCGATGGTGATCCTGCCGGGGACGCTGCATGCCATGCTCGGGCTGGTCAACCGGCTCGAAGGACTCTCCGGTATGCCGCTGCTCGGTGTGCTGATGCTGTTCGTCGCCCCGCTGGCCGGACTCTTCGTTCCGCACCTCCACTTCGTCGCCGGGCCGGCTGATAGCACGCGCCCGCGACGCTGGGCGTTCCCCGGCGTCGTTGGTCTGCTCGCCATCGCACTGTTGGGTTGGGGAACGGCAACCTCAGGCTTCGATGTCGAACACCCACGTCCCGACCGAATTGGCTATGAGTTGAACGCTGATACTGGCGAGGCCGTCTGGGTCAGCTACGACAAGCAACTCGACAACTGGACCAGCCAGTTCTTCCCGGAGGATGCGAAGGCCGTCGATCACGAGACCGAACTACTTGGGACGCTGCCTGCCTTCGTCGCTCCCGCGCCGATCGCTGACCTCTCCCTGCCAGTTGTCACGGTCATTGACGATGCGATCGATGGTGACATGCGAACGCTCAGGCTGCGCATCACGTCGCCACAGGATGCCCGGATCAGTGTCGCCAACGTCGACGCTCCGGGCGAAGTCGTCGCGGTGGCGGTCGATGGCCAGTCGCTGGATCTGCGCGATACCGACTGGGCCAGGGACGGGGAGTTCCCGGTCATTTACCGCAACGTTCCAGACGACGGCTGGGAACTGACGCTCTCGGTCCGCTCGACCGACCCGATCGTCGTTGAGATCGAAGACATCAAGGATGGCCTGCCTGACCTGGCCGGCTTCACGGTCGACCCACGACCTGCGGACACAATGGCTTCGCCAAGTTACGCCTACGACCCGACGACGATCATCAGGTCCTTCACCTTTGAGTAGACGCTGGAAGCGATGGGCGGCTGCCCGGCTGGAAAGGAGGGACTGCGTAGTACACGCGAGGTGCTGCCGCCGATTCGCTGCCAATCAACGGCTCAGCATCACCGACGATGCGAAGGGAGGACACCATGAGCCGCAAACTACGAATCCTGCTGCTGTTTGTGAGCGTCGTGCTGGCGCTCGTACCTGCCGCCGCCTTCGCGAGGGACGATGATGACGGCGACCTGCTGCTGCGCATCAACGGTCCGATCACGGTTGGGCCGGCGGAAACGCACGAGAACGTCATCGTTATCAGCGACGACCTGACGATGGAAGGCACGGTCACATCGACAGTCTTCGTCATCGATGGCGACGCCGTCGTCACCGGCAAGGTCGAAGGAGACATCACCGTCATCAGCGGCAGGTTGACGCTCGGATCGACCGCCACGGTCGACAATGTCAATGTCATCGATGGAACGCTCGTTCGAGAGAACGGGGCCGTCATCAGCGGCAAACTCTCCCAACGCGACGACCTGCTCAACATCTGGCAGGTCGGCGTTTTCTCGGCCCTCGTCTGGATCGGCATGGTTGCGGTCGTTCTGGCCGGTGGGTTGATCTTCGCGGGTGTTGCCGGACGACAACTCAGCGCTGCTGGTGACCGGATCGCACGCGAACCGGGGCCGACTGTGCTGGCTGCGCTGGTCGCCTGGGTTGCGATGCCGGTCCTGATGGTGCTGACGATGTTCACGCTGGTCGGCATCCCGATGGGCATTGGCTACTTCGTCTTCGTCCTTCCGGTGCTCTGGTTCGCTGGATACCTGGTGGCCGGAACGCAACTCGGGCGGCTGATGCTGCGGAATCGTCCGGTATCGGAGCGGCCCTATCTGGCCGCCGTCGTGGGGCTGATCATCCTGCAGGCCGTTACCTGGATTCCGTGGTTCGGTGGGGTCGTTGCCTTCGTCGCAGGAGTCGTCGGCAGCGGCGCACTGTTGCTGCTGGCCTGGCAATCGTGGCGAGGTCAACGAACTGAGAAGGCTCACCAGCCGGGTACCATCGTGACGCCTGTCCCGTCCACGTAGCCCGTCTGCTGCCCTGCCGGAATCCTCTCCGGCAGGGCAGCCTGTATCGGATCGAGGAACCTCAATTGCTACCGACATCACGCTCGACGAGCGACTCCCGACCACTCCACTCTCCCATGGTGACGAGGTCGTGGTTGTCCAGGACGGGACTGCTTCGACGGTGAAGGATGCTGAAGCCAAACGCGGATCGTTCATTGATGCACTTCGTGGCTTTGGCGTCGTCGTCGGGCCGTCGATTGCGTTTCACGCACTCACTTTCGGTAGCCTGCCCGCGTTGCTTGTCAGGCGGTTCCGACCGCTGGCTGCGATTGGCATGGGTGTCCTCGCAGCGTATTGGCTGGTAGTTCGTCCGTGGCATCTGCGCTGGGGCGCGACCGACGACGAGGTCGCTGGACCACTCCCCGGCGACGACGACCTGCCTGAACCGGGGATATCGATGACGCGCGCCGTCACCATCGATGCACCAGTTGCCGATGTCTGGCCGTGGCTGGCACAGATCGGGCAGGATCGTGGTGGGTTCTACAGTTACGAGTGGCTGGAGAATCTGGCGGGCTGCCGGATGGTGAATGCCACCTCTATCCATCCGGAGTGGCAGCATCGCGAGCCCGGCGAAACGACCTATCTTCATCCACTCTCTGGACTGACGGTCACGCGCTTCGAGCCGAATCGAGCGATTGGTCTCGAACACTGGGGCACCTACGTCGTCGCGCCAGATGACGGCGGGACGCGGACGCGCCTGATCTCCCGGTCGCGGATCGCGCGTGGAATACCGTCGTTGGCCTATCTCCTGACGATCGAAATTCCGCACTTCGTCATGGAGCGCAAGATGATGCTCGGTATCAAGGAGCGTGCAGAACGACACGTGAACTAGCGGGTCGCAGGCAAGTCCTCATCTTCGGTTTACCCCGATTTAATGTCCCACCGGCACGATAGTGACAGATTCGATCGCCCCAAACTGGTGGCCGGCGATCCGGAGATAGTGACGAAGTGATCCGGAAGGGATACACGCGGGATGGAACGAATGAAGACACACAAGCGCTGGTTTGCTGGTGCTGGAGCGGCCGCGCTGCTGGTGATCGGCGGGCTGGCGGCTGGCCCGGTCGCGAGTCTGGCCCAGAACGGCTCCGATGCCGACCTCAGCCGGGATGAGGCAATTGCCATTGCCGTGGCAGAGTACCCAGGCACGAACGCCATCGAGGTCGAACTGGACGACGACGACGGACGCGTGGTCTACGAGATTGAACTGTCGAACGGCTTTGACATCGAGGTTGACGGAAACTCCGGCCAGATACTGGAGCATGATGGCCCCGACAATGATCTCTACGATGATGACCGTGATGATGCAGGCCAGCTCGACGACGGCGCGGGGCTGTTGCCGGAGGCATCCATTAGCCTTGAGGAGGCCATCGCCGCTGCCGAGGCCGAACTGAACGGCAAGGCTGGAGACGTTGAACTGGAGCGTTACGGCGACCGTCTGGTGTACGAGGTTGAGATCGGCAATCAGGATGTCATCGTCGATGCCAACGACGGCAGCATCATCCGGGTCGTCAACGACGACTGAGTCTGGCTAACAGCCACGAATTGACAGGAGCGGCGTGAATCACGCCGCTCCTGTTCCATGTCAGGCAGGTTCCAACTGGAAGACGGGGTGATCTGACGGGTCCGGGAGCTCAGCGAACTGGGCCTTGACCTGACTACCCCATCGGTCGAGATAGGCGTCGATGATCGGCGGCTTCTCCTCGTTGGCGATCTCGATAGCCTTGAAGCGATCGGTCCGGCCACGTCTTCGGATTTCGCCCCCACCAGCCGCGCGCAGATTGCGCACCCAGTCGGTCGTCCCGCGAGGAGCGACCAGATAGCGCCCGCCGTTGAAGTCCAGGACATTGACCGGCACTGTTCTCCATTCGCCGCTGCGTCGTCCACGGACGGCCAGCGTCGGAAACATTCCGGCGCGCATGAGGACCGGGTTGATGACGCGGGCGACGAGCCAGGGCGGTCGGAGATAGCGGGCACGCGATTGCACCTCGTGCATGGGGCGATCCTCCTCACGATAGGGTTCCGGAGGGCGGCTAGGATGAGGTCGCGCCCGGAAGCCGGATACTGAAGTGACTTCCCGACCCCGGTGTGCTCCTGACAGTGATTGTACCGCCGTGCGCATCGACAATCTGTCTGGTGATGTACAGGCCGAGTCCGACCCCGCCAAACGACTGGCGCACCGTCGTCGCCCGGTGGAACGGCTCAAACAGGCTCGCGACTTCAGCAGGGTCGATTCCGATCCCCTCGTCGATGACATCCAGCACGCCGTCGCTGGAATCGGTGCTGATGAAGACTCGTACCTTTCCGCCCGCAGGCGAGTACTTGAGCGCGTTCGAGATGAGATTACTGGCGACCTGTCGAAGTCGCCGAGGATCCCAGTGGCCGATGACCGGACCATCAGTCTCGATGACGAGGTCATGACCTGGCCGCATGAAGGTCGTCCGTGTCAGGGCTGGTACGACATCCTGGACAACGGTCACGAGGTCAACGACTTCTCGTTCGAGCACGAACTGACCACGCTGAATTCGTGACGCATCGAGCAGATCGAGCGAGAGCGTTTCCAGGCGGCCGATCTCGGCCTGCAGGTTGTCGACCATCGTCGTGATGCGGGTGTGGTCCGGCGTTGGTTGCCGGAGGAAGCGGGCGATCAATTGCGCGGCGGCCTTTACCGATGTCAGCGGTGTCCGCAACTCATGCGACGCCGTCATCAGGAAGTCCTGCCGTGCCTGGGCCGCCTGCTGAGTACGCTCCAGCAACTGGGCGTTGTCGATGGCGCTCGCGGCACGCCGGGCAATCTCCATCGCCAGTTCAACCTCATCGTCGCGGTAGATCCTGCCCGATTCGGCGTAGGCGAGCGTGATGGTCCCAACGGCCTGACCGCGCGTCAGCATCGGGACGATGACGCTTGAACGGAGACCGAGTTCGCGCAGGGCCGCGAGGTGCTCAGGCGTTCTGGCTATCCGTTGGAGCGTGGCATCGTTGATCTCACGCGTCAGAATCGGCTGCCGGTCGCGGATTGCGGACGTGATCCCACTCCCCGGCTCATAGTCGAACGGCAACTCGCGCTGCCGTTCGAGCACATAGGCGACTCGTTTGAGATCGGGATGGTGCAGCGCGAGTTGCTTGAACTTGCCCGTGTTGTCAACGATCGAGATCGCGCACCAGTCGGCAAGGCGTGGAACCAGCACTTTAGCTACGTCGGCCAGCGTCGTCTCGTAGTCGAGCGACGCACCGAGTACCTGCCCAGCATCGGCCAGCAGGCGTAGCGCATTCTCCGCACGACGCTGCTCGGTAATGTCGCGCGCGATTGAGGATCCGCCGATGATCCGCCCATCCGCGGCGAAAATCGGTGAGATCGACATCGAGACATCAATGCGTCTGCCATCTTTGTTGACGCGGACTGTATCGAGCGCATCAACGGAACGCCCGGCGCGCAGGCGCGCCATGATCGATGGCAACTCATCGGGCCGATCGGGAGGCATCAGCATCTCAACTGGCTGACCGATCGCTTCTTCGGATGTGTAGCCGTAGAGTCGTTCGGCGGCCGGGTTCCAGTTCGTGATGATCCCATCAAGCGACTTGCCGATGATCGCATCCGCCGACGAGGAGACGATTGCCGCCAGTCGCGCGTTGGCCTGCGCACCCAGTACCCGGTCGGTTGCATCACGAAGGATCGAGACGACATAGGGGGTCTGCCCGGCGGCATCGCGGACGGGAGATGCATTGATGATCCACCAACGCTCTTCTCCGGTCTCCCGATTGACGCGAACGATGGTCTTGCGGACGGCTGGAGCCCCGCCAAAGACCTCCCAGGCCGGCAGGTCCTGGCTGGTGATCGGTGCGCCGGTGTTGTCACGAAGGTCGAACGTCGCCAGAGCAGCACTGATCGTGTTCCCAACCAGATCGGTCTGTGGGGGAAGTTCGAACATCTGCTCGGCGGCGGCGTTGGCGTAGGCGATGTTGCCATCGGCATCATGGACAAGCACACCGTCGGCGACGCCCTGGAGGATCGCTTCGAGGTGTTCCCGCGATTCCAGTACCGAAGACTCACCGAGTACGACCGCCGGATACGGCAGCCGGACCTTCTCGGTCATGGCCGTCAACCTCGCTAGCGTCAGCCTCTACACATGCCGTCATGCGGCAACCGACGGATCAAGTCTAACCAATCGGTTCGCTCGCGCAGGGAGAATTCTCCTAATCATCACCGGGTGGCATGGCACAGGTTGTGCCAACTCGCTGGTATTGGGCCTCATCACCTGGCCAAACCTCCGCACCACCGCACGGAAGGACACTCACGTGAACGTTACGCTGCGCGTTAACGGCGCTGATCGAACGCTGGCGCTCGAACCGCGCCGGACCCTGCTCGATGCCCTTCGCCATGACCTCCAACTGACCGGCACGAAGAAAGTCTGTGACATGGGCGACTGTGGTGCGTGCACCGTTCTCGTCGATGGCGAGGCGATGTACTCCTGCCTGCTACTGGCGGTCGACTGCGCCGGACGCGAGATCACGACGATCGAAGGGTTGGCGACCGGTGACCGGCTTGATCCGGTCCAGCAGGCGTTCATCGAGGCCGACGCCTTCCAGTGCGGATTCTGCACATCCGGCCAGATCATGAGCCTGCGTGGATTGCTGAATGACAACGACAAACCCAGCGAGGCCGACATTCAGCGCGCCGTCAGCGGGAACCTCTGCCGCTGCGGTGCCTACCAGCACATCGTTCAGGCGGGCCGGCGCGCTGCCGAACTGCAAGCCGCGAGCGGAGGTGACTAATGCCGTCGTTGCAGATCGAAAAGCAGCCAGAAGCGGATGAGAATGGCGAGCCACAGTACGAGATCACCGAAAAAACCGATCTCGCCCCATGGGGAACCGACGCGAATCTAACGACCGTCGGTCAGCCGGTTCCGCGCGTTGAAGGGATCGAGAAGGTCACTGGCCGGGCGATCTATACCTACGATGTCCGCCAGCCGGGACAACTCTACGCCCGTGTCCTGCGTAGCCCGCACCCGCATGCGAAGATCGTTCGGATTGATACTTCACGGGCCGAGACGATGCCGGGCGTCCGCGCCGTCCTCAGTCTCGAGAATGCGCCCGATATCGACTGGTACGAAGACGGCAAACTGTTCCAGCGCACGGTCCGCTTCGTCGGTGACGAGGTCGCCGTCGTCGCGGCCGAGACCGAGGAGCAGGCCGACGACGCCATTCGCGCAATCGAGGTCGAGTACGAGCCACTGCCGTTTGTCGTCGACCTGGCAGCCGCGCTCCAACCAGACGCGCCGCGTGTGCACTACGATGCTGAGAAAAATGTCTCCGGCGAAAAGACCTATGAGCGGGGCGACACCGCCGCCGGGTTTGCCGAAGCCGATGTTGTCATTGAGGCTACCTACGAGACGCAGACCAACCTGCATAACTGCTTCGAGCCGCACGGCACGACCGCCAGTTGGGACGGCGACCGGCTGACGCTCTGGTCATCGACCCAGGCCGTGTTCGAGGTCCGCTCGCAGGTCGCGGAGAAACTGGGACTGCCCGAACATCACGTCCGCGTCATCAAACAGCATATGGGCGGCGGGTTCGGCAGCAAGCAGGTCCCGTGGAAGCAGGATGTCTTCGCCGCCCTGCTCTCGAAGGCCGCTGGCCGACCCGTTCAACTCATGCTCAGTCGCGAGGGCGAGAATCTGGCCGCCGGCAATCGCAACGCAACGATCCAGCGCGTCAAGATCGGTGCGAAACGTGACGGAACCCTGACGGCGATCGAGGCCGCCATCGAACTGGAAACTGGCGCCTACATGGTCGGTGGCGAGGCCAGCGACGTGAAGGGCATCTACGAAACCCTCTACCGTTGCGCGAACGTCCGTACATCGCAGACTGGCCGCTACACCAACGTCGGCCCAACCGTTGCCTTCCGTGCTCCCGGCTACGTCGAGGGTGCCTGGGGGCTGGAACAGGCGATCGACGAACTTGCCCGCGAACTAGGCCGCGATCCGATTGACTTGCGCCTGCAGAACTACGCCGACACCGAGCAGGTCAAGGAACTGCCCTACACAATCCCCGACGTCCTGCGCCGCTGCTACGAACGTGCCGCCGAGATTTCCGGCTGGCAGGGCTGGCAGCGGTCGGAACCGAACGGCACGAAACGACGCGGCATCGGCATCGCCGCTCACAACTGGCTCGGTGGGGCTGGACACGCACCCGGCTATGCCTGGGTCAAACTCAACGGCGACGGCTCGGCCGACGTCGTGACCGGCACGCAGGACATCGGCAGCGGCACACGAACCGGCCTGCTCCAGGTTGCCGCTGAAGAACTCGGCCTGCCGGTTGACCAGGTCAACCTCCAACTCGGTGACACGGCCAATGGTCCCTTCGCGCCAGTCTCATCGGGCAGCGCAACGCAGGCGACGATTGGACCCGCCATCCGTGTGGCCGCAGCAGCCGCCAAACGTGAACTGCTGCACGCCGCCAGCCAGTTCCTCGAAGAGCCGGTCGAACGGCTGAGCGTTCGCGCTGGAAACATCCACGTTGAAGGCGAGGCGAACCCGGTCGCGACCGTCGCGGAGATCACTAATCGCCTCGCGCCACACATGATCTTTGGCCAGGGCTCGCGCAGCCCGAACACGACCGAGAAGGAGATCCGCACCTTTGGCGTCCAGATCGCCGAGGTCGAGGTCGATTCCGCGACCGGCGAAGTGACCGTCCTGCAACTCTATTCGTCCGACGACTGTGGCCGCGTCATCAACCCAACGATGGTCGAGAGTCAGGTCATCGGCGGCGTCACCCAGGGACTTGGCGTCGCTCTGACTGAGGAGCGGATCATCGATCAGCGAACCGGCATCGTCCTCAACGCCAACCTTGAGGAATACAAGGTGCCGACGATCCTGGACATCCCAGCGATCACATCGTCGCCAATCGATGTTCCCGATCCCGAAGCCAATCAGACGGGTGCGAAGGGCATCGGCGAGTCGCCGATCGTCCCAACCGCACCGGCCATCGCCAACGCCATCTACGACGCGGTCGGCGTCCGCATCTACAAGGCACCAGTCATCCGCGAGCGGCTGCTCGACGCGCTGGCAGCGCAGAACGGAGACAACGCATGAAATCCTTCGAATACACCAGCGCGCCGACGCTCGATGTCGCGCTCGACATCCTGAGCCTGACCAACGATGGCGCGATCCGCCCGCTGGCCGGTGGGACCGACCTGCTGACGCTGATGAAGGCCGACATCGTCACCCCTGACCACCTCGTCGATATCAAGCGAGCCAGCGGCCTGACGAGCGGCATCGAGGAGACGGCCCAGGGCGTCACGATTGGCGCGCTCACCAGCCTCTCCGAACTTGAAACCCACCCGCTGATCCGCGAGCGCTACACGGCCCTCGCCGAAGCCGCCGCGATCGCCGCGACCCCACAACTGCGCAACATGGCGACGATCGGTGGCAACCTGCTCCAGCGCCCGCGCTGCTGGTACTACCGCAACCCGCTCTTTCACTGCTGGCTGAAGGGCGGCGACACCTGCCACGCCCGCGACGGCCAGAATCGTCTCCACGCCATCTTCGACGCCTCGCCCTGCGTCGCAACCCACCCATCCGACCCGGCCAATGCTCTGCTTGCGCTCGACGCATCACTCACGATCCGTGGTGCAGCGGGTGAACGCCCGGTCCCAATCGCAGACTTCTTCACGCTCCCAACCGACGAACATCGTCTTGAGACCTCGCTTCAACCCGGCGAACTGATCCTCTCGATCCAGCTACCTGCAACGACCGCCCGCAGCACCTACCTAAAAGCAATGGATCGCAAAGCCTGGGCATTCGCTCTCGTCAGCGTCGCTGCCTCGGTCGAGGTCGAGAACGGCGTCATCAGCGCAGCCCGCATCGTCCTCGGCGGCGTCGCACCCACGCCATGGCGTGCGGAGGACGCAGAGAACGTGTTGATCGGCTCGGCACCCGATAGCAGCACGTTCGAGCGCGCTGCCGAAGCCGCAGTCATCGGCGCACAGCCACTGGATCACAATGGCTACAAGGTGTCGCTGGTAAAGGCATTGATCCGACGCTCGTTGGCGTCGCTGACAACGGCCTAAACGCTCATACGCGTTAGCCTTGAGTAGACCGCCGTACAGATACGTCGGGAACGTAACGTGGTGATTCTCGTAGGGGCCGGTCCTGTACCGGCCCGCGCCCGAAGGCGCCCGTTTGGACGATGGGGCGCTTGCCACGGGTCGCCAACGTCTGCGCCCATGTTCAGACCCCCGGTCATCGAACCGAGCGCCTGCGGGCGCGGGCCGGTACAGGACGCGGCCCCTACCAGACCACCGCGTCCCGCATCACGCGTCCCGCATCACGCGTCCCACGTCCCACGTCCCACGTCCCGCGTCCCGAATCCCGCCCAACCCGTTGACGACAGCGTCCCTCAATGGGAGCATCGGCATATCAACAGATCGATGCAACCGTCGGGAGGGATACGATGACGATTACCGCGCGGGGAGCGATTGCACGGACGCCAGGGGCGCCGGTCGAGATCGAGGAGTTCACGATCGACGAGCCGGGGCCAAATGAGGTGCTGGTCCGGATTCAGGCGTCGGGCGTCTGCCACACCGACCTCGGTGTCAAGAGTGGCACCTATGGCACGAGCGGCTTCCCGTTCCTGCTCGGTCACGAAGGTGCCGGGATCATCGAGGCGGTTGGGCCGGGCGTGGACGAGAGCCGGGTTGGTGAGTACGTCATCCTCGCCTGGCGTGCGCCATGTGGCACCTGCCGTTTCTGCAAGATCGGTCAGCCGCGCTACTGCGCTGCCAGCCTGAACGCAGAGAAGCGGATGCGGACGCTGAAGGGCGAACTGCTTTCGCCGGTGCTTGGGATCGGCACGTTCTGCACCCACACGCTTGTCCACGAGCGGCAGGCCGTCCCGGTCTCGCCGGAACTGCCACCGGCCCAGATGTCGCTGATCGGCTGCGGCGTGATGACCGGCGTCGGTGCGGCACTCTACACCGCCGAGGTCCGGCCTGGCTCCAGCGTGGCCGTCTTCGGCTGCGGCGGCGTGGGAGATAGCGTCATCCAGGGCGCGAAACTGGCTGGAGCGACGACGATCATCGCCGTCGACCTCGATCCGCAGAAACTGGAGTGGGCCAAGGGATTCGGCGCAACCCACACGATCAACGCCAGCGAGGGCGATCCGGTCGAGAAGATCAAGAACATCACTGGCGGCAACGGCGTCAACTACTCGTTCGAAGCCGTCGGTATCCCGCAGACGCTGGAACAGGCACTCTGGTGCCGTGACCTCGCCGGAACCTGCGTCTTCATCGGCGTCCCCGGCCCCGGCCCGAAGCTCGACCTCGATCTGCAGCACCTGTTCGACCTCGGCGGCGCGCTCAAGCCAAGCTGGTACGGCGACTGCCTGCCAACCCGCGACTTCCCGCTGCTGGCGACCTGGTACGAGCAGGGCCAACTCAACCTCGACGACCTCGTCAGCCGCAAGATCAGCCTCGAGGAGACCGAAGAAGCCTTCGAAGCCATGAAGCGCGGCGAGACCCTGCGGTCAGTCATTATGTTTGACTAGCTATTAGCTGTCAGCCGTTAGCCATTAGCCTGTTGGTATGTTGAGAGGCTCAGCCCTCTTAAGCATCACCCCACAGGCTAATAGCTAATGGCCAATGGCTGACGGCTAGTAACCAACTCCTCCCACCACGCGAGGTCGGCGCGGGCGTGTTCGCTGCCGCGTTTGATCTCGCTGGCGGTGTACCAGCCGAAGCGGATCAGGCCTCCGAGGATCGAGAGGTCGAGCATCGCTTGCCAGTCGGTGGCGTTGAATCGTGGGCCGAGGTGGCTTTGCAGGGCGGCTTGGTAAATCTCGATCGCTTCGAGACGGTCGCCGGGGAGCCATGGTGTCCGGGCGCCGAGATACCAGATCAGATCGAGTGGCGCGACGTTGACACCGGCGATCGCCCAGTCGATCAGCGTCGGTCGGGGGACGCCGTTGACCTGCTCGATCGCGACGTTGGAGATTCGGGCGTCACCATGCACCAGCGTCTTCGGGAATCGTGAGAGCGCGGCGACCAGCGGCGCCGGATCGTTCGACAACGACAGACAGAGGTTGTAGAGGTCGGGATTAAGCAGCGTCGCCAGATTCTCCCAGCCCTGCTGGGCCGCCATCGGCATGACTCCGGGCGCGTCGGCAAGGCGTCGGGCGGTTGCGGGCGAGATGATGCTGTAATGGATGTCCGGCGGGCAGATCCCAGCCGAGGCGTCGGCGAGTTCAGGCGCGTCCCAGAACCTCGCATGCATCGCCGCCAGCCCGTGCAGGATCGCAATATGCTCGTCGTACGTAATCGCTCCACGATTCAGGATCAACGCTGAACCGATATCACGCATCAGAATCGCCCAGCCATCGCCGTCGCGAGCGCAGGCGAGGTAGGTATGTCCGATCTGCTGTGGCAAATGATCGAGTAACCCGGCCTTCCAGACACCTGCCTCACGGCCCAGGTCGTCGTTCGTTGCCCGCATGAAGTAGTCCCACGCCGACGAGACGCGCTTGAGGACGTAGCGCTGCGTCGAGCCACCTGCCAACGTCGCCTCAACGACCGTCAGGCCGCTACCAGACCATGCCGATGCCCGCTCATCCAGCGTCAGTTCACGCACCGACACAACCTGCTCACTGGTAATCTCCGTCAGGGCCTCGGGCGTGAGAAGTGTATCGACGCTCTCGATCAACTCATGGCGCATAGTACTGCTTTCCAACGACGAGCGACATCCCAACCGGACTCCGGTATTATCCCCCAGTTGGTCAGCGTGTCAGTCTGTCAGGTGATTGGTGGATTGGCGCACCGTTCGACGGATGCTGACTGTCCGACGAACTGACCAACTGACCAACTGACAAGCTGACTAACTGATTGACTGGCTGACCAACTGAAAGTTGAGGACTATCCGAATGACCGTCTCGTTGTGGCAGGACACGGCTGCCTGGCCGGGGGAAATCGAGCACGAGCAGATCGTTGCCGACATCGTAATCGTTGGTGGTGGAGTGGTCGGCGCGACGCTGGCGACCTATCTGGTTGCAGCCGGGCGTGATGTCGTCGTCATGGAAGCCGGGCATATCGCCAGCGGCGCCAGTGGCCGCAACGCCGGTCACTGCCTCGCCGGTCTGCGCCACAACTACCACAAGGCTGTCGAGCGGCACGGTCGCGAAAAGGCGAAGGCGTTGCGGCACCAGTTGCTCGAAAACCGCGAGATGGTGCATCAACTCATCCAGAAGTTCGATGTCCCACACGAGCGGCCCGGTTCCCAGTATCTGGGCTTCAACGAAACCGAAGGTGCCGAGTTGCTGGCGTGTGTTCGCGCGTTCCACGCCGACGGCTTCGACGACATCGAGTACAGCGAAACCGACCCGTATGGACGCGGCTTCGTTGGCCGGATTTACCAGCCCGGTGACATGTGGCTACAGCCGTACCTGCTGGTCACGCGGATGATGGCTGCGTCCGGTGCTCGTGTGCTGGAGAACTGCCCTGTCCGTGCCATCGAGCAGGAGGGTGACACGGTAACGGTCCGTGGGCGGACGGCGACGGTGACGTGCAAGCAGGCAGTCCTGGCGACCAACGCCTACTCGCGGACGTTGCACGAGTACTTCCGCGACAAGGTCTCGCCGTGCCGGGGGCAGATGTACGCGACCGAACCGAGCGACGAGCCTCGGCTGATCGAGATGCCGACCGGCACTGACCGCTCGACTGGCGACAACTCCGGCTACTTCCGCCAACTTCCCGATGGCCGGTTCCTGATCGGCGGCTTCCGCCGTGCCTTCATCGACGATGAACTGGGCTACAACGACGAGACGACGACCCAACTCCAGAGCGCGATGCAGGGCTGGGTTGCAGAACGCTTCCCGGAGATCGGCAAGCTGAAGGTCACGCACCGCTGGGCCGGCATCCTCGGCTACACGTCCGACTCTCTTCCGATTGTCGGCCGCTTGCCGGATATGCAGAACGTCTACTTCGGCGTCGGCTTCAACGGCTCCGGCATGAGTTATGGCCCGCTGGTCGCACGACTGACCGCCGAATACATGCTCGACGGCACGCACCCCGGTCTCTTCCACGTTGACCGGCTAGGCTAGCCAACCATGCATCACAATCGTAGGGACAGGTCTCAGACCTGTCCGCGGCCCGCAGGCCGACGGTTCGACACAGCAGCACTTGAGACACGGGCGCAGACGTTTGCTCTCCGTTCAAGATTCCCGAGCACTGACGCGACGGCCTCACGGCCGCGGACAGGTCTGAGACCTGTCCCTACGAGGAACTGAACTGAGTGAGGAGAATGGGATGACTGTTTCGTTGTGGCATGACACGGCCTCGTGGCCGGGCGAGGTCGAGCACGAGCGGATCGTGGCCGACATCGCCATTGTCGGTGGCGGCATCGTCGGCGCGACGCTGGCGACGTTGCTGGCTGGTGCCGGGCGCGATGTCGTCGTCTTGGAATCACGCTTCGTCGGTAGTGGCGCAAGTGGCCGGAACGCTGGGCACTGCATTGCCGGGCTGCGGACGAACTACCACCACGTCGTCGAGCGGCTTGGCCGCGACCGCGCGAAGTCGTTCCGCCAGCAGATGCTGGAGAACCGTGAGATGGTGCGCGGCTTCTGCGACCGGCTCAATGTTCCGTATGAGCAGAAGGGATCGCAGTACCTCGGCATCGACGCTGCCGAGGGCGCGGAACTCCGCGCCTGCGCCGAAGCCTTCCTGGCCGACGGTTTCGAGGTCGAGTTCACCGAGCAGGATCCCTACGACCGTGGCTTCGTGGGCCATCTCTACCAGCCCGGTGACTTCTGGCTCCAGCCCTGGTTGCTCGTCACGCGGTTGATGGAGACATCAGGCGCGAGGGTGCTGGAGAACTGCGAGGTCCGCACGATCGAGCAGAACGGTGACACCGTCACGCTTCGTGCACGGACTGCTACCGTTGAGTGCAAGCAGGCGATTCTCGCGACCAATGCGTACTCCCGCATCCTGCACGAGTATTTCCGCGATAGAGTCTTCCCGAAGCGTGCCCAGATGTACGCAACCGAGCCGAGCAGCGAGCCACGCCTGATCGACAAGCCGACCGGCTGCGACGACGGCAACGCCTATTTCCGCCAACTCCCGGACGGTCGGTTCCTGATCGGTGGCCACCGCGACCGCTTCGTTGACGAGGAAGTTGGCTACGGCGACGAAACGACGCCGCAACTGCAGGCCAGCATGCAGACCTGGGTCGCAGAGCGCTTCCCCGAGATCGCGAAACTCAACATCACTCACCGCTGGGCCGGCATCATGGGCTTCACCGCCGACGCGATGCCCCTCATCGGCCGCCTGCCCGACATGCCCAACATCGCCTTCGCCGTCGGCTTCACCGGCGCCGGCATGAGCTACGGCCCCCTCGCCGCCCGCCTGACGGCCGAGTACGTCCTGGACGGCACTCACCCTGGCTTGTTCCACGTCGATCGGTTGGGATAGCGTGGCGAATCGACGATCGATGTATCGTAGAGCGTTCAGCATCGGTCGGACTGGTGGACCATCCTGAACCGACGACCGTGGAATCAAACGGCCCCGTTCCAGAGCGGAACGGGGCCGTTTGCGGTGCGTAGATTGTGGCTATGCGCCGTTGAGTGCAGACCAGACCTTGGCTGCCGTCAGCGGCATGTCGAGGTGGGTGATGCCGTGCGGGGCGAGGGCGTCCAGGACGGCGTTGACGACGGCTGGGGTCGAGCCGATCGTGGCGGCCTCGCCGATGCCCTTGGCGCCCATCGGGTTGAGCGGCGTCGTCGTGACCGTCCGGTGCAATTCGAACATTGGGAAGTTCTCGGCGCGTGGGAGCGCGTAGTCCATCAACGTGCCGGTCAGGAACTGGCCGCTCTCGTCGTAGACGGCTTCCTCATACAACGCCTGGCCAATGCCCTGAGCGAGTCCACCGTGGACCTGACCCTCGACGAGGATCGGGCTGATGACGGTGCCGCAGTCGTCGATCGACCAGAACTTCGTGACCTTGACCTGGCCGGTCTCAGAATCGATCTCGACCATCGCGATGTGGGTGCCGAACGGGTAGGTCTCGCCGGTCGTCTTGAAGAAGTCGGTCGTCGAGAGGCCGGCGTCGATGTCGTCCGGAAGGCCACCCGAATAGGCCGCTGCTGCGATCTCCTTGAAGGAGAGCGCCTGGTCGGGCGAACCCTTCACCCGGTAGGTGCCGGACTCTCGGTCGTACTCGATATCGCTGGCGGAGACTTCGAGCTTGTGTCCCGCGATTGCCATCGCCTTCTCGCGGATCTTCATCGCCGAGGCCATGATCGCGGCCCCACCGACGGCCATACCGCGCGAACCCATCGTGCCGTTGCCCTGCGGGTTGCTGGCCGTGTCGCCATGATGGACGACGATCTCGTCGAAGTCGGCACCAACCTCATCGGCGATCATCTGAGCGAAGCTGGTTTCCTGCCCCTGGCCGTGTGGCGAGATGCCGGTGAAGACGCTGACAGCACCCGACGGCTCGACGCGGATCGTGCTCGACTCCCACGGGCCGAAGCCGCAGATTTCGACGTACGAGGCCATTCCGATGCCGACGATCTTGCCCTCGGCGCGAGCCTGCTCCTGCTGCTTGCGGAGTTCGCTGTAGTTGGAGACTTCGAGCGCCTTGTTGAGCGCCTTTTCGTACTCACCGGTGTCGTAGGTGAAGCCTGCCGGTGACTTGTACGGGAAGGCTTCCGGCTCAATGAAGTTCTTGCGGCGCACCTCAGCCGGGTCCATCCCCATCTTGTGGGCGAGGATATCGACGGCCCGCTCGACGTAATACGCAGCCTCAGGGCGTCCCGCGCCGCGATAGGCGCCGATCGCCTGGGTGTTGGTGTAGACGGCGCTTGCCTTGAGGTCGACGTTCGGGATTGCATAGCAGCCGGTCGACATCATCGTGGTGATCGGCGGCATGTCGAGACCCATCGGGTAGGCACCGGCGTCGCCGATGACGTTCAGCCGCAGGCCAGTGATCGTGCCATCCTCAGTCGCGGCTAGTTCGATGTCGGCCAGCTGGCAGCGACCATGGTTGGTGGCGACGAAGTTCTCCGAGCGCGATTCGATCCACTTGACCGGCCGGCGGAGGTGCTTGGCAATCGTCGCGGCCAGCAGGTCCTCGCGGTAGACACCGATCTTGGCGCCGAAGCCACCGCCGACCTCCGGCGCGATGACACGGATCTGCGACTCGCTCAGCCCGAGCTGGGCCGCCAGATCACGGCGAGTCCAGTGTGGCGCCTGCGTCGAGGTCCAGACGGTCAGTCCGCCCGTCATTGGGTCCGGCTGGGCGAGAACGGCGCGGCCCTCCATCGGCAGCGGGACGACGCGCTGCGAGCGGATGCGCTGCTTGATGGTGTACTTCGCCTCGGCGAACGCCTTGTCGGCATCTCCACGGGCGCGGGAGTACTGGGTGCCGATATTGTTCGGCACGCCATCCCAGATGCGTGGCGCACCCGGCTGGCTGGCGGCCTCGACATCGGTAACGGCTTCCAGTTCCTCGTATTCGATCTCAACCAGTTCGGCGGCGTCGCGTCCCTGCGCCTCGGTCTCCGCGACAATCGCGACGACCGGCTCACCGGCCCAGCGGACCTTGCCGACTGCCAGAGGCCACTGCGTTGGCACCGGTGGCGGTCCGGACGGCTCGACCTCTTCGACGGCCATGGCCGTCTCGCCGGAGACTCCTTCCTCACGCGGGGATTCGAGGGCATCGCCCTCTTCCATCGGCGTGCCCTCGCCGCCACCACCACCCGGTAGCGGCGTGCCGAACGCCTTGTAATCCTCCTGGGTGTAGACGGCGATCACACCCGGCGCGGCCTTGGCGGCCGAGGTGTCGATGCTCTTGATCTTTGCGTGCGCATACGGCGAGCGCAAGAGGACGAGATGTGTCATCCCGGTCAGTTGCAGGTCGTCGGTGTAGACCGACGAACCGGTGATCAGTCGCGGGTCTTCCTTCCTGCGAACACGAGCCCCAATCATCGCGCTGCGAACCATCGTGCGCTCCCTCCTGCTTCCAAATCCACCTGTCCGCTGTGCCAGCATCATGGTTGGCCGGGAGTATTGCCCGGTAGCGTGCAGAGTACCAGCACTTCACCTTTTATGGGAGTCCCTCTGCTTCATGTCTCGTAGGCTGGCGCTCTGGTGTTGGCTGATGGATGACAGTCTCGCAGATCCAGCCGGAATGTCTGAACAGATCAGCCTTTTCGTTGCCACTGCGAGGGGATGCATGTCGTTTGACACGCGATAGTCTGTATCCGGCTTGCACCAAACGGTCACGGTAGCGGCCAGCGCACACTTACGTGTACGTCGCACGCAACTCGCCGGTATTGATGTGGGGGAGGACGCCGTCGTCGTCGTGAAAGATGTACTGGCTGCCGCCGGCGTGTTTGGCGCGGTAGAGGGCGATGTCGGCGTTGCGTAGCAGGTCGTCGGGTGGGAGGTCGGCTGGGCGGTTGAAGGCGATGCCGAGGCTGGCGCGCACCCAGAGGCTGCGGCCGTCCAGCGTGATCGGCGTCTCCAGTCCGGCGATGATCCGGTCGGCGATCCTGGTCGCTTCCTCGCGGCTGCCAACGTCCTCCAGCAGGACCGTAAACTCGTCGCCGCCGAGCCGGGCCACCGTGTCGCCGGCCCGGACCCAGTTGCGTAGCCGCTGGCCGAGCGCAATCAGCAACTCGTCGCCGGTAGCATGACCCCAACTATCATTGACTGCCTTGAAGCCGTCGAGGTCCATGAATATGACGGCGATCATCTCGTCGTTGCGGCGGGCGCGTTCGAGCGCGTGTTCGATCCGGTCGTGCAGCAGCGCCCGGTTCGGCAGGCCTGTCAGGCTGTCGTGGAACGCCTGGTGAGTCAGTCGTTCTTCGAGTTCCTTGCGGGCCGAGATGTCCTGTGCTTGCCCAATGATGTAGAGCGGGTCGCCGAGGCTATCGCGGACAATCGCGACGCTCAGTTGCGCCCAGACAGCGTGGCCGGCCGCGTGGCGATAGCGCTTCTCGATCTGGAAGTGGTCGATTTCGCCGGAAAGCAATCGCTGGCGGTATGAGCGGTTCTCGATCAGGTCGTGCAGGTGGGTGATCTGCTCGTACGTGAGGTCGAGCACCTCGGCCTCGCTGTATCCGAGCATCTCGCAGAAAGCCTGGTTGACACGGATGTAGCGTCCATCCGGCGTTGAGAGCGTCATCCCAACGGGCGACCAGGCAAAAGCTCCGCGAAAGAGTTCCTCGCTCTCGCGCAGCGAGGCTTCGATCCGCTTCTGGTCAGTGATGTCCTGAATCTGGCTCAGGAAGTAGCGTGGGTTGCCGTCGGCATCGTGTACCAGCGAAAGGTTGATCAGCCCCCAGACGACGTGGCCGTCCTTGTGGATGTACCGTCGCTCGGTCTGCTGGGTCAGCGTCCGGTTGGTCAGCAGGTCGACGCGCCAGCGCTCGTGGGCCTCCCAGCACTCCGGTTGCATCAGCCGCTGTGGGTCAATCTCCAGCAGTTCGGCCTCGCTGTATCCAAGCAGGTCACAGTGCCGCAGGTTGACACGCAACAAGCGCAGGTTCAGGTCGGCAACGCCCATCGCGATCCCGGCGTCATCGAAGGTGCTGCGGAAATACTCCTCGCTCTCGCGCAACGCTTCTTCGGCGAGTTTTCGGTCGGTGATGTCCTGCGTCTGGACCAGCAGCGAGAGCGGATTGCCCTCGCGGTCGCGGGTGAGTGAGACGCTGACCAAACCCCAGACGACATGACCGTCCTTATGCAGATAACGCCGCTCGATGCGATACGAGCGTGTAGCGCCAGCGAGCAGTTGCTGGCGGAGGACATCGCTCGTTGGGAGGTCGTCGGGATGGATCAACGTCCGAAGGTTGCAGCCGATGAGTTCATCGGCGGTGTATCCGAGCAGGTCGCAGTGGGCTGCGTTGACGCGCATCAGTTGCCCGTCAGGCGTGGCGATACTGAGCGCGATCGCGGCGTCATCGAAGGCACTGCGGAAGCGTTCCTCGCTATCGCGCAGCGCCTCCTCGGCCCGGTGGCGGTCGCTGACATCGATCATGATGCCTTGATAGAAGAGCGGCTCACCAGTGAAGTCGTAGACCGGCACGCATTCGTCACGCACCCAGACGATGCGACCATCGCGGCCAATCAGCCGGTATTCCATGCTGAAGCGCGCACCGATCGCCTCGGTCCGTTCGCTTTCCTCACGCAACCGCTCACGATCGTCGGGGTGGACTATCTGGTAGACGAAGCCGGGCTGATCCAGCCACTCGGACATGCTGTAGCCGAGCATCGTTTCAACGTGAGGCGAGACGTAATGCATCGGGTGCGGATCGTCCCAGCCGTTGATGTAGATGATGGCCGGCATCTCTTCGACGAGCGTCTGGAAGCGTGCCTCGGCCTCGCGGAGCTGTTGCTCCAATGAGCGTTGCATCAGTGGGCTCTCGTCCAGGGGTGCCGGAATGCTGTCGCGTGCTTCATTGCCGTTAGTGCTCGTCCCGTGCGAGTTATCGCGTTCTGCATCGATGTGTCAGTGTTCGGATCGTTTGACGTGCAACGCTGTTCAGCTCGAAGAGTGCCGCGAACGGGATAACCTCGCGATCACCCAATCGTCCTGTCCGGACACACCCGTTCGCACCGTGACCGCGCTGGCGTGCACCGGAAAGCGTCAGTCCTCTGCAATCTGGTAGGTGACGACCCCGGCCTCTATTGTGAGTCCGGCCGGATCGTCGGTGACGACCATGACGGCGGTCACTCGCTCCGACTCGCCGAGGGTTGCGACGACGGTTTCGCCTTCGGCGACAACCGTTTCGCCATCCAGCAACTCAATACCGATCGTCACTTCTTCGACGGTCTGGTCACCGTCGTTGAGGATTTCGACCGGGATGTAGAAGGCATCGCCCCGCTGATCGATCTCGGCTTCACGGACCGACACGATGATCGTCGCCGGGTCAGCCTCACCTCTCGCGTATCCTTCGTACAGGATCGCACCAGCCAGCAAAACGATCAACCCCACACTGATTGCAGTCGTGATCTGCTCGGCTCGGGATCGTCCCGACTTCGCTGGTTGCCGGTCGTCGGTGTCGTTGGTTTTCGACTCTGTCTCGCTCGTCGTCACGTTGATGCTTTCACTCGTGCCGGTCGTCGAACGCGCTGTCGAGGCATGTCAGACGGCCAGCCTGCCGGCCGCCGCGCCGATTGCGCCGGGCAGGGCGAGGACAACCGTCATTGCCAGGATCGTTCCAATCGCCGTCTCTGGCCCGATCGATCCGACCAGCCAGAGGGTCCCGGCGCAAACGAGGAGGGCGATGAGGTAGGAGACGATCGTCTCGGTCAGTGGCCGTTGCAGGATGCCCGGCGACTCCAGCCGCGCTTGCTGGTTACGGAACTCGGCCTCGAAGACGATCATGTAACTGATGAGCAGGGAGAAGACGATCAGTCCGACCAGCCGGAGTTCGCTGAGTTCGGCTGCCAGCATCTTCACCTCGTCGGTCGGTGCGATGTTCAACGAAATGAGGAGCGCACCACCGGCGCTGGCGACAACGTCACGAACCGTCGCAGATGACGACGGAGCCTTCCCCGCCTGCCGGTCCTCCTCGTCGCCCATGCGGTCTTCCTGGTGAGGCAGGATGTGGTTGGCAATTGCGACGCCGAGAGAGACGGGCAGCAGTTCCAGCGCGATCCGGCCAAGGGCGGCGTCGAGCGGCGTCGTGAAGTCCACCTTGCCCAGCATGAACAGCGTGACGACCGTCACTACCAGCGAGATGCCGATTGCATCGACCGTTTCAGCGACGATCGCCTTCCAGCCGAGCGGTTCGGCCTCGCGGAAGCCGATTGTTGCGACGAAGACCAGTGAGAGACCGATCGACAGCACCAGCAGGATCAGGGCGTGGAGCATCGAGATCCTTGGCCCGCCGAACCAGAACTCCATCGTGTAGAGCAGCGGGATACCAAAGAGGAACCCACCGGACGCGCCGTGGGCAAAGTCATCGATCTCGTCTACCAGCATCTCGCGCCAGCCGTGGTCGGCCCGCGCTTCTCCCGCTACCACCCGAGCACACTCCGTCACATCATTGCCACATTGGCCTGTGATAGAGCAGTTCCTGTGCCGAGGGGGCCGTCCGGTGGCAGCAGATCGTCGCCGATGCCACCGGGCAACAATCAGTTCTCGTCCAGCAACTCCAGGACAGGTACGAACGCTTCGATGCTTTCCAGTGTGTTGGGCTCAAGCCAGAGGATCAGGTGACTGACACCCTGGTCAGCGTAGGCACGCAGGTTGGCGGCCATCTCCTCGTTCGAGCCGCCGAGTGGCGTGAACTCCCAGTGCGGTGGGGTGCTTGAGGGTGCATTGCCGGGCATCTGGACAAAGACACCGGCTGTTCGGCCGAGCGTCGCCGGGTCGCGGCCAGCCGCTCGACAGGCGGCATCGACCTTCGCGCTGAGAGGCGCAACCTGATCAGGCTGGTTATGGGTATGGGTGAAGTACGCGTTCCAGAGGTCAGCGTACTGCGCTGTCAGGCCCAGCATTCGCTCGCCGATCGTCCCGAGCAGGATCGGCGGACCCTCCGGCCGGGGACCGCGCGGGCGCAACTCGCACTCTCGGGCGGAGTAGTAGCGACCTTCGAAGTCGATCTCACCGTGCTTCAACAGCCCGTGGATGATCTTGAGCGATTCTTCAAAGCGCGAGACTCGATGATCGTAAGGGAACCCAAACGCCCGGTATTCTGGCTCGTTCCATCCGGCACCAAGCCCGAGGATCAGCCGTCCATTCGACATCTCATCGACGGTATCGGCGATCTTGGCCAGCAGCGCTGGATTCCGGAACGAGGCACACGCCACTAGCGGCCCGATTTCGACTCGTTCAGTGACGGCCGCCAGACCCGCCAGGAGCGACCAGCCATCCCAGACACCCTGCGTCTCGCGGTCCTCGTTGCGGAAGATGAGATGGTCCTCGACCCAGACCGAGTCGAACCCGGCCTCCTCAGCCCGCCGCGCCATCAGGCTGATGTCACTCCATCGTGGAGTCCCTTCGCGGCCTTTTCCCTCGGCTATGGGCAACTCGACACCGATCTTCAACGGTCGTGGCATAGGTACCTCTTTCTTTCGGGCGGGAATCGGGAATCGGGAATCGCGATTCGGGGGTCTGGAACCGCAAGTTCCTGGAAGATGAGACGCAGGCTTCAACACCTCCGAATCCCGATTCCCGACGTCACCCGTTACGATCCAGTGCCTCCAGCACCGGCACGAACTGTTCGATCCCGGCCGCTGTCATCGGCAGGACATGGACCTGAACGTGTTCGATTCCTTCGGTGGCGTAGGCGCGGATTGCGCTGGCGATCTCGTCGGGCGTGCCGGTCAGGGCAGGCGCGCCACTGCCGTTGAACGATGTTGGGCCGCCGGGCGCGTCGGTGAAATCGACGTAGGCTGCCACCGTTCGCCCCAGCGTTGACGGGTCACGACCGGCCTCGCGGCAGGCGGCGTCGACTTTCTCCCGCAGTGGCGGGATGTTCGCGGCGCTGTTCTGAGTTGTAGAGAAGTAGACATTCCAGAGATCGGCGAAGCGCGCGACCATCCCGAGCATCCTCGGGCTGACGGAACCGATCATGATCGGCGGGCCTTCTGGACGGGGGCCGCGTGGACGCAGTTCGCATTCCCGCGCCGAGTAGTATTGACCCTCGAAGTCGATCTGTCCGTTCTTGAGCAGCCCGTGAATGATTGTGACGGCTTCCTCGAAGCGCGAGACGCGGTGATCGAACGGGAATCCAAAGGCGCGATACTCCGGCTCATGCCATCCCGCGCCAAGCCCAAGGATGACCCGTCCACAACTGATCTCGTCAATCGTGTCGGCGATCTTCGCCGTCAGCGCCGGATTACGAAACGAGGTGCACGTCACGAGCGTGCCGATCTCGACCCGTTCGGTGACGGCAGCCAGCGCGGCCAGCAGCGAGAACGATTCCCACGGTCCCTCGTCGGGCTGGTGTTCGTAGCGGAACAGCAGATGGTCCTGAATCCAGAGCGAGTCGAACCCGGCCTGCTCGGCGAGTTGCGCCAACTCGCGCAGGTCGCTCCAGCGTGCGGTCCCGCCGTCGTAGAGGTTCTCGACATCCGGTAGCCCGAAACCGATCTTCAACGGTCGCGACATGGCTGATCCCTTCGTTGGCGTCTCGCGCTGGTGAGGACGTTTCTACCCGTCGCGACTGCACGTGTATGCCCGCGACGATTCGGCGCGCTATTCTCGCACGGGTTCGCCTCGGGGAGCACTGACGACTGATGGTCGGCCGGATATCCAGCCGACCACGCCACCGATGGCCGCGACGACCGGTAGCCCAGCGCCAAGCAACCCGAAACCACCCAGCGCGAGTAGCCCACCACCGATCAATGCGCCCGTCGCCGTCCCGTAGCGCAGGACAGAGGAGTGGAGCGACATCGTCGCGCCCTGCGGTGCGGGCGTTTCGCTGGAGACGATACCTGCGGCGGCGACCTCGGCGATCCCGCCAAAGAGGGCGATCGCGAACAGGAGCGCGAACGTGGCCGGGATCGGTGGCTGCGAGATCAGCATGACGCCGATCAACGCGCCCATTGCCGTTGTCGTCAGTGCGAACGCGCCCCGTGGGTTGACCCGGCGCAGACGGCCGCCGACCAGCAGGCTACCGACCATGAAGCCGGGGCTGATCATCAGCCAGAGGAATCCAGTCAGCCGGACCGACGCGTCCAGTTCGTCGGTCGCGAAGGCGCCGACGTAGGTGAGCAGCCCCGTCCACGACACGCCACGGAGGAACTGGGCCGCGTAGATCAGCCGCATCCGTTCGTGGTTGACGAGCGGCCGGTAGGTCGCCAGGATCGTCGCGAGTCGCAGCGGGGACCGCTCCGTCGGTTCGTCCCTTGGCAGTTCGAAGGCCGCCAGCACCAGCCCACAGGCAGCGGCGACGGCAATCGCCACGAACGACCAGCGCCAGGAGTACTCGTCGCCGAGCGTCGAAAGGACCGGAAACCCGATGATGTTTCCTGCTGATGACGCGGCGTAGATCGTCGCGATCGCGCGTCGTCTCCCTTCACCGGCCACGCGTGTGCCGATGATCGAATAGGCCATCGGCGTGATCGTTGCTGCGCTGAAACCACCGACCAGTTGGGCCAGCAGGATCGCCGGGAACGCTGGCGCGATTGCCGTCCCGAGGTCACAGATGACGAGCGCCGCCAGCCCGCACAGCATCAGTTTGCGGTAGCCGATCCGGTCGGCCGCCGGGCCGATCACCAGCCCGAAGGTCGCTCCGAGTAGTCCGGTAATCGTCAGTGCCTGGCCGAGCAGCGCGACTGACGTGTTCAGATCACGAGCGATCTCGGAGAGGAACGGCGAGAGCGCAAGGGCATTGAGAACGGCCAGCGATGCCGGCAGGCACAGCGCCGTCATCAACCTCCGGCCGAGTTGGTTCGTGTCGCTCATGCGGTGGTGCCGGGGTCGACGAACTCGTCACGTTGCAATCCATATCGGACGAGATCGACGCCCCAGTAATGCATTTCCGTTTCGAACCGGAAGCCGATACGCTCGAGTACCCGCCGTGACGCCACATTCTCGGGGATGACGAACCCAATCAGGCGCGGCAGTCCGGCCGTCTCGAAGGCATAGCGTACGACCGCGCTGGCGGCCTCGGTCGCCAGCCCACGTCCCCAGGCGTGCCGGCCCAGCGCGTAGTCGACTTCAGTCTCGCCGAGGTCGGGGATGCGGTTCAACCCGCACTGGCCGATGAAGTCGCCCGTCTCCCGGTCGGTCATGGCCCAGATACCGTAGCCGTTGCGTTCCCAGTGGCCGGTGAATGCGCGATAGAGCCGTTCCGCCCGCTCGCGTGGGGTGATGTCCGGTCCCGGCAGGTACCGGGTCACGTCAGGATCGGCGAAGATCAATCGTTCCCAATCGGGGATATCATCCTCGCGCAGCGGCCGTAACCGCAGCCGGTCAGTTTCAACACTTGGTACGTTAATAGATGCCATCACTCAGCCAGCCCTCTCAAATGCCGGCCAGCATTCTACGCCGGATTCGATCGAAGCAGCGGGATGACGAGGGTGCGATCCAGATGGACGGCGAACCACAATTCGGGGAAGCACTTCCAGGCCGGAACTACATCGAGCGGCCTGGCGCGTATGCCCTGGTGCTGCGCGATGGATCAGTCCTCGTTGTCGCGACACCTTCCGGCTACTTCCTGCCCGGTGGCGGTGTCGATGCTGGCGAGAGTCTGGAGGATGCATTGGCGCGGGAACTTCAGGAGGAAGCGGGGCTGTCCGTCTCGCGGATGACCGCACTTGGGACAGCCCGGCAATATGTGATCGACGCTGAAACCGATGTTGCCTACAACAAGCTCGAGCATTTCTTCATCGTCAGTGCTGAACCGACACCGTTCGCGCCAGCCGAGTCAGACCATGTCGTCCACTGGGTTGCGGTCGACGATGCACTGGCGAGCCTGCGCGAACCGGCTCAGGCATGGGCTGTGGCGCTCGCTTTCTCGGAGGCGTGACTCGCCAACCGTCAGCCTTGCCGCGGCTGGTCGCGGTAGAGGTCGCGCAGGAGCGCGATCTCTGCGCCGTGGTGAAGCACCTCCTGATTGACCCACCAGCAGATGTCGAGAAACGGCAGGTCCGGGTCGAGTCCCCACGGGAACGAACTTCGGCCAACCTGATCGAGCGCTGCATCGTCGGCTGTCGTCATCGCTTCGCGCCAGGCGGTGCCAGCGGTTGTCATCGCTGCAATGGCCGCCTCAGCGGTCGTGGGAATGACGTAGTCGTCCCATGTCATCTGCTTGTTGCCGATCGTGTAGTCGGCCCGCAGCGCCAGTGAACTTGCAAGGTGGGTCAGCCGCCAGGCGAGCGTCGTGAATGGCTCCGGGTCGGGTGGTGGGACGTTGCGCTCCAGCAGCCAGCCGCCCGCGCCATAGGTGCGGTTGCCAGCTGCCTTGCCGGACTGGCGGATGCTCCAGCAGCCATCGACCGGTTCCCAGAGATACTCCGCGTCAGTCATTCCATCGAGCCGGGTCACAAGACGGTCGAGCGCGAAATCGAACTGCTGGAGCAACGGGTTCAGGCGTGGTGGAGTCACGTGCGGTCCTTCCTGTCTGCGTCTCCGACTCAACGACACTTAGATCACGGATTGAAACGCTCGCCAGCGTGGATCGACATCGGCAGGGGAACCCGTCGTCGCAATCGACTCCGGTAGCCGCCAGCGCTGGGCAGTGTACTGCTCCCCGGGTGCGCGCTCGACAAGGATGCCAAGCCGGACTCTGGCGTGCTCGATGCTGGTGAGCGACAGGCCTAGATCGTGCGCCCTTGCGAAGATCTCAACCGCCATCAGCGTCCCCTCGATGCGAAGCGCCATGAAGAGCCATGCCTCGGCGCGGACCCACTCGGGGTAGCGGTGCGCCCGGCTCGTCAGGCCGAGCGCCAGCAGCGCGTGGCGGATGGTCAGCGTATCGACGCAGGTTGGTTCCGGTCGCAGGCGGTGCTCGATCAGATAGTCCTCGATCGACACGGGCGGCTCACTCACAGCCAGCATCGGTCCCCGCTCGACAGGCAACGCACACGTCCCGTGCGCCATCGCGTCGTTCAGAACGGTGATCCCAACCCGTTCCCACAGATTGATGATCCCATTCTCCGCCTGCCAGGTCTGCTGGCTGTCCATGACACCGCCTCCCAATGAATTAGAACATATGTTCTATTACGGTGATAGTACGTTCACCGTCGGGCGATGTCAAGCGACGTCACGAGCGTGTGTTGGACATCAACCAGCTGGACGATCCAGTGCTTCAAGTACCGGCGCAAACGCTTCGACTCCGGCCAGTGTCATCGGGTCGAGATAGACCTGAACGTGGCTGATGCCTTCGGCGGCATAGGCGCGTAGTTCTGCGGCGATCTCCTCCGGCGTCCCACGCAGCGGGTTGGTGACATCCGGGTGGCCGGTCGTGCCGGGGAGGTCGAAGGCGACGAAGGCGGCAATCGTTCTGGCGAGGCTGGCCGGGTCACGCCCCTCGGCGACGCAGGCGGCGTCAACACTCTCACGCAGCGGGGCGACCCCGGTAGGCGAGTTGTTCGTCTTGCTGAAGAAAGCGTTCCAGGCGTCGCCGTAGCGAGCCATGATCCGCAGCATCCGCTCGCCGCTGGAACCGATCAGGATCGGTGGCCCATTGGGTCGCGGTCCACGCGGTCGCAACTCGCACTCGCGAGCGGAGTAGTAGCGCCCCTCGAAGTCGACCGCTCCGGTCCGCAGCAGGCCGTGAATGATCTGGACCGCTTCCTCGAACCGCGAGACGCGGTGATCGTACGGGAGACCCATCGCCTGGTACTCGCGCTCCACCCAACCCGCTCCGAGGCCGAGAATCAGCCGGCCATTGGAGATTTCGTCGACCGTGTCAGCGATCTTGGCCAGCATGCCTGGGTTATGGAATGAGGTCGGTGTGACAAGCGGGCCGATCTCAACCCGCGAGGTGCTGGCCGCCAGCGCTGACAGCAGCGACCAGTTCTCCCAGACACCCTGCTGTTGCTTGCCGGGATAGGCGAGGATGAAGTGATCGATCGTCCAGACCGAGTCGAAGCCGACCTCCTCGGCCCGCCGCGCCATCGCGACCATATCGGCCCAACTGGCTGTCTCGCCGCCATGCCGCCCCTCGGCCTGTGGCAGCAGCATCCCGACTTTCAGCGGGCGAGTTCGCTCCCCATCCATCACAACCAACCTTCTCTGTTCCCGGCAACGTCAATGACGACAGGATACCCGCGATTGCGGGTTACTGGTGGTTGTTTGGACTGTCGGCAGTGAATCCGGCCAATTACCGCTCATCGTCGCGTCTATCGATTGCGGCGATAACCTCCTCTTCGATCCCGTTTCAACCCTTCCCGGCACTGAAATTGCCTAGCCAACAATCGTGGTGATGACAGGTCACCCACTTTGGTGCATTGGGAGGACGTGGTAGCGGCAGCGTGGCAGATCTCATCGGGACAACGATTGGGAACTATCGGATTGACTCGCTGCTCGGTACCGGCGGGATGGGCCAGGTTTATCTCGGCGTCCATCTGCACCTGAACCGCCCGGCAGCCATCAAGGTCATGCACGCCCATATGGCCGCTGAGGAGTCGTTCAATCGACGGTTCCGGCAGGAGGCGCGGGCCGTCGCTGCGCTCAACCACCCCAACATCGTCCAGACCTGGGATTTCGGCGTTCAGGACGACAATTCCTATCTCGTGATGGAGTTGTTGACGGACGGCTCCCTGCGGTCGCTACTCGCCTCAGACGTTGTGCAGCAGCCGGGTTGGGCAATCCATGTCGGGCTTGATCTGGTCCGGCAGGCTGCCGAGGGGCTGGCCTATGCGCACAGCCGGGGCATGGTCCACCGCGACATCAAGCCCGACAACCTGATGCTGTGTCGAATCACCGATCAGATCGACGACCATGCGCTCCACGATCTCCAGGTCAAGATCACCGACTTTGGTCTGGCGCGGCTCACCGAAGAGGCGTCTGCCACCGGGCCAAGCCTGGTGATGGGGACGCCCGCGTTCATGTCGCCGGAACTGTGTCAGGGGTTGCCAGTCGATGGCCGCAGTGATGTCTACTCGCTCGGCGTCGTTCTCTATCAGGTCGTAACAGGCCGGTTGCCGTTCGAGACCCGTGCGGTGGCCGAAGCCGCCTTCAAGCATGTTCACGCAACGCCACCACGCCCACGTGAGTACTGGCCGGAGATCCCGGAATCCCTCGAAGCCGTCATCCTGCGCTGTCTCGCGAAGGACCCGGACGAACGATACACGTCGTCAGAACTGGTGCGGGCATTGCGCGACGTCCAGCAGGAGTTGATCGCGTCGACCCCGATACCGTCCGGATGGGTCGCCGGTGCCCGAACCTACCCGACGCCATCGCCGAGTTCAGCCGGCCGCCAGATGGCGACGCCGTCGTCAGCAGCGGTCGCCCACGTTGTCGTCGCTGCAGGCAGCGGCGGAGCGCGGCAGGTCGTTGAGTTGAATCTCGACGGCCTTGTCATTGGGAGCCTGCCGAGTAACGACCTCGTCATTGGTGACGCTGGCGTCTTTGGCCGTCATCTGCGTATCGACTGGGACGGCGAGCGGGCCTTCCTGACCGACCTGGGATCAAGCGGCGGGACGCTCTACAACGGCGAGCCGCTAACGCCGCACCGGAGCCAGCCGTGGGAGCCTGACGACGAGTTGCGGATCGGCGAGCGGAGCGTTCGGCTGATACCACCGGCCGCCGCAGTCAGCGACCCCGCCGGAGAGACGATTGCGACGCCAGTGCCGATCACTGCAGGCGTCGCGACAGCGGCTGACGATGCGACAATGGCCGTCCAGCAACGACCGCTGGCGGCTGCTCCTGCACGCTCCCGCGTTGGCCGGTTGCCGATGTTTGTAGCGGCGGCCTGCATCGCCGTCCTGCTTTCCGTTGGCGGGATGCAGGCGCTCTCATTCGGTGACGACGTCGGGGACAATCGCGGGGATCAGGCAGCACCGCCGCAGGTGACCGAGCCATCGTCAACGGCGACGTCAGATGCGCGTGCTGTCGTTCCGGAGGAGACACCGACGGCAACCGAAACGACAGCGCCGCAGCCAACCGCGACTGCGACGAGAACGCCGACCCCGACGCCGACGCCCACCACTGAGCCGACGGCGACGGAGCCACCGCCACCCCCGCCGGCCAATACGCCGGTCCCACCAACGCCGACCGTCGAACCGCCTACGCAAACGCCAGCGCCGGCTGAACCGACGGTGACTCCAGAGGGGACGACAGCGCCCGAGCCAACCGCGCCGGTCGAACCGACTCCACCTGCGGAGGATCCGTCACCGACTGAGGATGTTGGCGAAGAACCGACTCCCGATCCGACAGAGTCGGAAGAGGAAACACCCGAGACCAGCATCGACGAAACGCCTTCGACCGGCGTCAATCCGGCACCCGCGGCAACGGCGGGCCGGGATCCAGGCAGATAGACACGAGGCGGGGCATCGAGCCCCGCCTCGTACGTTCCGTGTTGTTGCTGCGATCTACCCGAAGTCGAAGATGTCTTCGAGGAAGTTGCGCCGCTTCTTTTTCTTGTACGGGCGTCCATCGCGGTCACGGTACGAGTCGTCCCGGTAGCCGCGCTTGTGGTCGTCATCATCATCGTCATCGTCGTCGCGGTAGCCGGTGTAGGTGCGGGTGTTGAACTCGCCTTCGGCACGCATCAGCCGTTCGAGTTCTCCGCGATCGAGGAAGATACCGCCGCACTCCATGCAGCGTTCGAGCGTGACGCCGTTACGCTCGACGACGCGCATTGGCGCCTGGCACTTCGGGCACAGCAGGTCGGTGGTTGCACTCATCGATGTCCCTTTCGTCTGTTTGGACCAGGGCACGTCCCTGGATGTCCACCTGTTGCCCCCGGCGCATCTTCGAGGTGATGCGCCGGGAACGCTTACTGGTTAGTCCCGGCGTGACATGCCGGAGACGAGCATGATGTAGTAGAGCAGTTGCATCGCGGCGGCCGCGAATCCGGCGATGTAGGTCCAGGCAGCAGCGTTGAGGACCTGCTTGTTCTGATCGTATTCGGTTCGGTCAACGATGCCGATCGTCGTCAGTTGCGCGAGCGCACGTGATGATGCGTTGAACTCGACCGGCAGCGTCACCAGTGCGAAGAGCGTACCGGCCGCGAAGAACGCGACGCCGAGCCAGGCGAGGCCCGTCAGGCCGATCAGAATACCGGCCAGCACCATGATCCAGCCGAGGTTCGAGCCGATGCTGGCAACAGGAACGAGCGCGCTGCGTGCCTTAAGAGGCGCGTAGCCCTGAGCGTGCTGGAGAGCATGACCGGCCTCATGGGCCGCGATCCCGAGCGCAGCGACCGATGCCGAGCCGTAGACCGGCTCGGAGAGCCGCAGTGTCCGGGTGCGTGGGTCATAGTGGTCACTCAACTCGCCCGGCACTCGCTCGACCGGCACGTCATAGAGGCCATTGGAGTCGAGGACGAGGCGCGCGGCCTGAGCACCGGTCAGCCGGTGCTGGTTTGGCACCTGCGAGTACTTGTTGAACGTCGACTTGACGCGATGTTGCGCCCAGAGCATCAGCCCAATCGTTGGCAACATCATGATGATGTAGAGCGGATCGAAGAACATCGGTGTTCCTCCCTTGCCCATCGTGGGGCAATACGTTGCAGTCCGATTCCGGCCATACGCCAGAACCATGCCCGGTGCGGCAGATCATGCCACGAGCCCTGCCGGGATCAGGGGTTAGTTGAAGGCTGCGACAACCACGATCATCCCAATCACACAGGCGGCCAGCAGCAGGATGACAACGAGAGCGATCCCCCCAATTACGAAACATCCCAGGTCTTCGAGGTCCGGCACTGTTCAGCCCTTTACTCAGGTGGTTGCGGCGATTGCCTGCAACCCGTTGATGTCGTTGTCCGCGTCACCGTTGACTCGGACCTAATCCGCCTGCAGCGTTTCCTTGACGCGGCGCTGGCGCTGCTGAGGGGTCAGGTGGTCGTCCAGCGGCTTGATCTCTGTCTCGTGCGACTCTTCCAGCGGCCGCAGCAGTGACAGGACGACGGAGCCACCAATCAGCAGTACGATCACGCCGAGCGAGAGGGCGATCGGAACGTGGTAGACATCCGCACCGGCCATCTTGAGGCCAACGAAGACGAGTACCGCGCCGAGACCGACCTTCAGATAGTGGAAGCGATCCATGATCCCGGCCAGCAGGAAGTAGAGCGAGCGAAGGCCGAGGATCGCGGCGACGTTCGATGTATAGACGATAAACGGATCCTTGGTGATCGCGAAGATCGCGGGAACCGAGTCGAGAGCGAAGACGAGGTCGGTCGCCTCAACCAGTACCAGCACCGCCAGCAGCGGCGTCGCATAGCGCTTGCCAGCCTTCACGATCGTGAACTGCTGCCCGACGTACTCGGACGTCATCGGGACGAATCGCCGGAAGACCCGGAGCGCGACGTTCTGCTCCAGGTCCATCGAGTGTTCTTTCTGGCGCAGAATCTTGATACCGGTGAAGATCAGGAACGCGCCGAAGATGTAGATGATCCAGTGAAACGTATCCAGTAGCGCCGCACCGGTCAGAATGAACAGGAAGCGCATCACCAGCGCGCCGAGAATACCCCAGAACAGCACCCGGTGCTGGTAGGCTGACGGGACGGCGAACATCCCGAAGATCAGCGCAAAGACGAACATGTTGTCGACCGACAGCGCCAATTCGACCAGGTATCCGGCGGTGAATTCCAGTCCGGCGTCGCTACCGGCCCAGAGATAGATGAACCCATTGAACAGCAGGGCGAGCGAGACCCAGCCAATCGTCCAGAGGCCGGCTTCCTTGACCGAGACCGTGTGCGCTTTGCGATGAAAGACCAGCAGGTCGAGTGCCAGAAGCGCGAGGATCACGACGGTGAACCCCACCCATAGTACCGGCGTTCCGATCGAATCCAAGCAACAATCTCCCGTCTGCGCTACCCAGCCGCCGCAACAACAACGGGGGCAAGCCCCCCGCGGCCGGTGAAACTTCACCAGTCGCGAAGGTCTTGCCCCCAATCACCATCGCTGGGTTGGGTGCCGGGCCGGAGCAGATGCTCGAAATGACGACCTCGGCGCAGAGGGATGCTCTGAGGCTACTCCCCTTCGTCCTGTTCGTAATCTTACGTGTACAACCTGAATCCTGCATGAAGGATTGATGAACCGTTGCTGGGTACGTGCGACGCTCCCCGACCTGATCGAATGCGCGATACTGTCCCTGGAAGGGAGGTCGCGAATGCGGCTGCGCTACTCGGCTCCGGCGCTCTTCTGGCTCACGACGGCGCTGATCCTGATCCTGGTGGGCTTTGGGATCGCGAATCTGACCGGGATTGGTTACCCGCCCGGCGATGAAGACTGGCGCCTGTTCGTCGGGGTCTTCTCGCTCGTCAACGCGCAATTCCTGCTGGCCGGGTTACTGTTGATCAACTACCGCTCCCGGCTGGGAACGGCGCTGCTTTCGCTGGCCGGTCTGTTCGCATTCGTCTCCTTCGCGCCGGTTCCGGTCGTCTTCCAGTTGCACGCGCTGGCGATTGTCGTCCTGGCGATCCGGCGTGCGCGGCAGGTCAGCCAGCGCGGGGAGGCTGCCGTCATCTAACGCAAGGTTAGTTGCCCGAGATGTCCCGGCGCCGCTGGTAGTAACGACGCGCCTTGGCGCGGTTTCCGCAAACTTCCATCGAGCACCAACGGCGGCGACGATTGCGGCTGGTGTCGTAGAAGAGCCAGCCACACGGATCGCCCGCACATTGTCGAATCCGGGAGGGTTCGCCGCCGGTGAGCAGCGTAGCGGCCGATTCGGCCACCACCCAGAGCGGGCCGTCCAGCGCGGCATCCTGGTCGGTCCAGTGCCATCGCCATCCCATGCCGTCCGGATCTGCGACGATCTGCCGGTGGGAAAATGCGCGCGCCACCTCGCGATTCAGCAGGGCAAGATCATCCGCACGAGCCGGTTCGCCACGCGCGATCAGGCGGAAGATCCGGAACACGACCTCTCGCAGCACAATCGCCCGCTCATAGACATCGACGGCCAGTTCCGGGAAGGCTTCGGCCAATTGACGTAGCCCGTCGGCAGTGTCACTGTCGAGTGCGCCAGCCTGCTGCCCCCAGCGCAACAGATCGGAGTAAGAAGTCAGCAGTTCGACTGGCTGCTCCGCCTCATGCCAGTCCGCCGTGTTTGCGAAGTCGAGCGCCAGGTTTCCAGCAACGAACTGGTAGTCGATCGTCGGTTCAGGTGTTGCGATGATCATCCGTGTGCCTTCGGGTCGGAAATCGGGAATCGCGGTGATCTAGTCGAGTTGTTCACGCTCGCGCCAGGCGCGAATATCGGCGGCATGCTCGTCGAAGTGTTCGAAGGTGTCGCCTTCGATCAGATCCGGGTCGATCGTTGAGTGCTGTCGAAGGGCGGCCATGAATCGTTCGTGGGTGCCGTGCAGTTCCTCCAGCGTCTGTTCGACGGTCCAGTCAGCGCGCTCCTCGTAGACGCCGGCGTTGAGCGAGTCGACCGTGTCATTGCCGAGTTCTGGCTCCGGTTCACCGGCCAGCGAACGCTCGACGGTGCCGATCGCGCGGCCCTCCCACCAGGCGACGTGGGCGAGGATGTCCGTTATCGACCAGTCGCCGGCCACGCCTGGTTCACGCATTCGCTCCTCGGGGATTCCGCCGATTGCGTCCATCAGCGCGGCCCAGCTCGCCTCAACTCGCGCGATCGCATCGCTCATTCGGGCATGCCCTCTCACATGACTCTAACCATCGTTTCGATGATAACAGGTCAGGCAGCGCCGCCGCTAACCGTCTAGCCTGCGGATGCGGGTGATGGTGATCGGCGGCGTGAGGCTCTGCGCCTCGTGGGGAGCGTGCTGGATGGCGCGGACGACGTCCATGCCGCGTGTCACCTGGCCGAAGGCAGCAAACCCCTGGCCATCCGCGTAGCGGCGGCCACCGAAATCGAGTTCTGGCTGGTCGCCGATGCAGATGAAGATGTCGGCGACGGCGCTATCCGGCGCGAAGCGGGCCATCGAGATCGTCCCGTCGAGGTGGGAGAGGCCAGTGACAGTCGTCCGTTCGAGCGGAATTGGATCGTACTTTTCGGCTTCGCGCGCTGGATTCACGCCGCCCTGAATGACCTCGATCCGGATGTCGTTGTCCGGCTGATTGTCAGGAAGAACCGTCCGGTGCCAGATGCCGCCATCGTAGAACCCTTCATCGACGTAGCGGAGGAAGTTGGCCGCCGTGATCGGCGCCCGCTCGATCTCGATTTCCGCTTCGATCTCGCCCAGTTCCGTCTCAATCATTACCATGATCGTTCGTGCCAACGTCAGCCTCTCCTCTACCTACCAATCGTTGCCGCTGGTTCGATCACGGTGTCTCGATCGTGACCGATGCGTCGATGACGGCGCGGATGCTCTCCATGTGGATCATTGGATTGCCCAGCACAATCTTGCGGAACAGTTCCTCGACCGTCCAGCGGCCACCCAAAATCCCGACCTCGGCCGACGCGTCAAGGTCGTCGTCGCTTAGCGAGCGGATGAACCGGCTCGCGCGCCGGGCGTGACGGTCGAGCGCTCGAAGCGCGTCGGCCTTTGTGACGGATAGCAACTCGACCGCGTCTCGAGCGTTGGCCTCATTTAGCCGTTGCCGGTCGTTGTAGATCGCAGGTAGTGGTTGGCCAGAGATGATCGCGCGGAGTAGCGCCGACTCTGCGGTGTAAGCGTGGGCGATGTGCTGCATCAGGACACCGGCCGTCCGCTCCTCGTTCGGGATTACCGTCTGCCACTCATCGTCCGTGAGTGACTCGCAGAACGTCACGACGCTTCGATGGACCGCATCGAACTCGTCCGCAAGGTTGCTGGCGCGCTGCCCCATCGCCGTTCCTTTCGATTGCCGCATTTGCGTTGCCATGATAGCGATCGATGTCAACAGGTACTGGATTTCGGTCGCGGTGTTCAGTTGACGCTCGTGGCGGCGCGCAATCGGCTATGCTCTGCGTACCATGTCGTGCCCAAATTGCCGTGGTCGGAGCCGCGTTTTCTGCGATCGAATGCGTCCTGCTCTGGCAACGCACCATTGGAAACGTGATTCCCTGGCGATCAGAGGTCATCGTATCGCGGGTGGGGTATCAACGGATGACTGACGAATCATCATCACGTCAGATCGGTAATCGCCTTCGGACTGCGTTGAACGGACCGCGGTACGCTTCGCTGCCATCAAACCAACGCCGGCGAGTCGACGTAACTGCGCTTGGCCTGGCCGCATTCAGTGCTCTTATCCTGGCTGTCGAGGGTCAAGGATGGTTGGCCCTTCCCATCGCCGGAATCTTCTTCGCCGCATCCAGGCTGTATACGTTCGATCTATTCCCGCTCGTGACAACTCCCTTGAACGCCGTCCGTCGATCGAACGACGTGCGATCCGCCACTAGCACCGATTCCGACATCAGCGACGACCTGCTGAATGCGCTGTTGATCCCAGAAGACATCGACGCTGGTTGGATTCGAACTTCACCTCGGCGACCCTCAAGATCGATCATCGTTCCCTGTTCCCGATTTGTGCTGTTTGGAAGTGAATCGGTATCCGAGAGCGTGATGGTGAAGTTCCACCCTGAAGGAGGCGATCCTGAATCTGAAGGGGTGATCCAGATGGTCGTGGTCGTCGAGTCACCTGAGGAATTGAGAACGCAGTTCACGATTGCCAGGGCTGCATTCGGTTGCGCGCCGTGGCATCTCGGGAAACAGACCTACGATGTCGAACGTCTGGAGTTGGCGACTCGCGATCTCGACGCGGTGTCGTACCGGCTTGAGAGGAACTCAACGCCACGGTCACCCGGTCAGTCGGAGATCGTGCATGGGATCGTGTTTCTGCAAGGACGTGTGATCGTCAATCTGGACTACTACCGGAGAGGTAAGTCGCCCGACCCGCGCCGAACCCAGCGAGTTGTGTCTCGTGCTATTGAAAAGGTTGGTGCGATCGCGGGTACCAATCGGGCCGAAGAACCGGCTGACTCCGCGAGGGAATCGATTCATGCCGACTTGGCACGCTACTTTCCGACCGACATCTTGCCGGCGTATCTGATCCTCTCGGAATGTCGTGATCCAGGGGCGGCGCAGGAGTCGACAAGCATCTTCCACGATTCGACGTTTTCAGCGGCGAATGGATACCTGCGGAGTGAACAGCGCGTGTACCGTGCTAACGCAGACTTCTATGGGCTGGAAATTACGTCCGCCCGCTTCGCGTCGACCGACGACGCCCGCACCGCGCTGCAACACGATGCTGATGAATACACGAATCGAGACTACTATGGAGTACGTCGGGTACGGTTGCCGGCGAACGGTAACGCAACGTTCGCCGCGTCTGGACGTGTCGACCTCGGCAATCGAGGTTCGCGAGTAGCCTGTGTCTGGCGGCAGCACGACACGGTCGTTACCCGTTTTCAGGGATTTGCGCTCGAAGTCGATCCACTCCCGGTCGTCCAGACGCTCGCGGCCAACGCGCTGGATCACGCGAGGTGAACGGTCGTGAGTTGCGTGCGTCGATAGACGTTCAACACGCATCGCGCTAGAGTTGGGTGACTCGCAGGTTGTGCAACAGCATTCGAGGGTGTGATGAGCGGCTGGCTCGGTAGGACGATCGGGAACTACCGGATCGATGCGGCCCTTGGGCTGGGCGGAATGGGGCGCGTCTTTCGGGCTGTCCACGTCCACATCAATCGCGTCGCCGCCATCAAGGTGCTGCACGAGCAGTTCGCCGTCGATCCGACGTTTCAGGCGCGCTTTCTCCGTGAGGCGCAGGCAGCGGCGGCGCTGCACCACCCCAACATCGTCGATGTCATCGACTTCAATGAGGCTGACGGCACGTTCTACCTCGTCATGGAGTATGTTCCGGACGGCTCGCTGCGGGGATTGCTGAAGGAGCAGGCAGCGCAGGGGCACCTCCTGCCGCTGGCGACCGGACTGACGCTGATCCGACAGGCCGCAGAAGCGCTCGACTACGCACACCGGGCGGGGATGGTCCATCGCGATATCAAGCCGGACAACCTGCTGCTACGACGCGAGCCTGCTACGGGCGAACTGACGGTCAAGGTCGCCGACTTCGGGCTGGCGCGGCTTGGTGACAGCACGATCCTGACGGCCGAGGGGCAGGCGATGGGGACACCCGCCTATATGTCGCCCGAGCAGTGTCAGGGGACCGACCTCGACGGCCGTAGCGACATCTACTCGCTGGGCGTGGTGCTGTTCGAGGTGGCGACCGGCGCGGTGCCGTTCGCGATGAAGTCGTTGACCGACGCGATCTACAAGCATGTCTACGTTGCGCCGCCTTCACCGCAGGAGGTTCGCGCCGACCTGCCCGATGCCCTGAACGAGATCATCCTGCGCTGCCTCGCCAAGCAACCCGCCGACCGGTTCCAGACGGCTGGTGAACTGGCCTCGGCGCTGGGCGACTTGCTTGCCCAGCGGCGACGGGACGAGTGGTCGCAGCCGACGCTGTATGTCCCTGTCGTGCCGGTCGAGCCGCTGACGGTTCGACTCGACACCGGCGAGGTGCCGCTGACGCCCGGCGAGGTCTCGTTGCTGAAGGTCACGATCGCAAATCGGGGGAACGAGGCTGTTGCGGCCAACATCAGCATCGAGGGCGTACCGGAAGCATGGGTGGCGACACCTCCGCGCGACATCGAGATCGCTCCGGGTGCCGAGGTCAGCGGGCCGCTGCGGATCGAGGTGCCGCCAGATGCCTCGATCGTTTCTGGTGAGTACCCGGTCATCGTCCGGGCGACGGCGCGGGAGAATCAGGCCATCAGCGCGACGGCGACGACACGATTGCGCGTGATCCAACCGATCCTCGCGCCTCAGGAGATGCCCACGCAACCACCGCCGGTCGGCGCACCGCCGGGAGGCGACAGCATGCCATCGGCTCGCTCCGGTGCGGGCGACGCATCCGGGACGCCGCGCTGGCTGGCGATCGCGGCGGTTGCCGTCCTGCTGCTGGCGGTGGCAGGAGTCGGCTACGCGTTACTTGGGAACGATGACGACGATCCCGACTCGCTCGGTGACGCGACGGTGACGACCGCCGCGAGCACCGCAACGGGCCCAGCCCGGACCGCTACGCCGGAAGATGCCGCTACCAGCAGTGCCGCAACGGCGACGGGCGTGATTGTCGTGGAGCCAGCCACGACGCCGACTGAACTGGCTGCCGCAACCGAACCGGCGTCGACGGCAACCGAAGCACCTGCCACCGCGACCGAGACGCCTGCATTTGCCTTACCGGATGAGTTCATCATGTTCACGGCCGGCCGCAATCTGGACGACCCGGCCGGAACGCTCGACATCTACATCATGGACCCAAGCGGCGCGGACCAGCGGCCCATCATCAGTGAGCCGGATGATGACTGGCTGGCGGCCCTCTCGCCGGACCAGTCGCGGATCGTCTGGGCCTCGCGGCAGCACGGCAACCATCAGCTCTACATCGGCAACGTCGATGGCTCAGACGTGCGGCGGCTGACGACATCGACTGGCGACGATCTCCACCCATTCTGGTCGCCGGATGGTGTCCACATCGTCTTTGTCCGCAATGAGGATGGCGACGACGAGCTCTACCAACTCAACGTCGACGACGGCACGTTGACGCGGCTGACCGACAACGACGCCTACGATGGCTACTCGGTCTGGTCACCGGATGGTTCGCGGCTGGCCTGGACGAGCGGCGTCGATGGCAGCAACGAAATCTACAGCCTCGACATGACAACGCCCGGCGCGACTCCGCAGCGATTGACCGCAATCAATGCTAACTCGTTCCATCCGATCTGGTCACCGGACGGCGAGCAGATCGTCTTCGTCTCGAATGTGCTTGGCGACAACGACCTGTTCCTGATTCAGTCAGACGGCACGGCCGGGACGCTCGGGAAGGCCGGGAACGGACCGGAACTTTTGCAGGCGGACGCGTTCGACGCCGTTGGACTCGCCAATACCAGCGCCGAGGAGTACGCCCCGGCATGGTCGCCGGACGGCTCGCGGATCGCGTTCTGCCGTCGTACTGGAACCGCCCCTGCCTGCGAAGTTGTCGTCATCAACGCCGACGGAACAGGCGAGCAGATCCTGGCGACCAATGCCAGCCCGAATGACCCGGACATCACCTGGGCGCCGGACAGTACGCGCCTCGCCTACCTGAGCGAAGACGGAGGCAACTACGATGTCTGGACTGTCTCGCTGACTGGCGGCGACGCAATCCAACTGACCGATGCGCCCGGCAACGACGCCAATTTGAGCTGGATTGTGACCGTCAGCGCGCCTTAGTGCGTCGGCTGTCGACGCATCCACGCGAAGGTGACAGCGTGGAGGACGATCGCGCCGGCCAGCGCAATCAGATGCTGGCGGCGTGACACTCGTGCGCTGCGGCCGATGGTGACGATCGACGCTGCGCCGACCGGGATCAGGAGGAGCAGGCTGGTCCACAGCCCAGGGTTGTAGCGCCGTTGCCTCAGCGCCATTCCGACATGCAGCACGCCGTTGACGACGCTGACGTACGGAGAGACCAGCCCCGCCGCAACTTTGAACGATCGGGCGACGGCGAGCGCGACCAGGTTCATCAACCAGACTCCGAGACTATTGATCCAGAAGATGGTCCGGTCGGTCAGTTCTGGCATTCCCGGCGAGCGGTTGGCGTTCATGAACGCCTTGAACGCCCCCTGCCCATGCTCCTCGAACTGGTGCAGCATGTAGAGCGGGAGTTGCAGGAAGATCAGGAAGGCGGCGAGACCCAGCGCCGCTGGTAGCAGCGGGCTAACGATCAGCAGGGCAATCGCTACCACCAACGCAACCCGCGACCAGTGCCTGTCTACAATGAACCAGGCGAAGATGCCCCGGTCGTTTTCTGTAGACGGTACTGGCGTCACCTGGTCTCCCTTCACGTCGAATGAGGTCTATCGAGGTAAGGGTTAGTGGAATATGTTCTGGTTGGAGGAGCCGTGTGGGTGCGAACCCCTCCCCAACCCCTCCCCTGAGAAGGGAGGGGCTTTTTGATTGGTCGGGCCTCAAGCCCCCTCTCCCCGTGGGGGGCTGACCTCTCCAACGAGGACATACGCCGCGTCCCACGTCCCACGTCCCCTATCCCCCTACAACCACCTGCCCCGACTTCATCACCATCTCGATCTTGCGCAGGGCGCCGATGTCGTCGACGGCGTTGCCGTGGACGGCGAGGACGTCGGCCCGTTTTCCGGGGGCGAGGACGCCGAACTCGTCGGAGCCGATCGCTTCGGCGGCCTGGCTGGTGGCGGTCCGGATCGCCTTGGTGGCGGAGAAGCCGATGTGTTCGACGAGGAGTTCCAGGTCGAGCTGAAAGTCGTCAAAGCGGGTCAGTGCCATCCCGGCGTCGTTGCCTGAGACGAACTTGACGCCGAGGTCGTTGAGCTTGCGCAGGTTCTCCAGCCGCTTGTAGCGCGTCTCCTGCTGCTTCGGCGACATCGTCCCGGCGTCAAGTTGCCGCTGCCGGTTGCGCTCACCGGTGCTGATGGTCGGGACGACGTAGATGCCCTTCTCAGCGACGCCGTTGGCGGCTACCTCGTCGTAGACGACATCACCGGGGACGACGAACGAGCAGTGCTCGATCGTTCGGACGCTGGCGGCGACGGCGTTGTGGATGCCGGGTGTGCCGTGGCAGTGGGCGGCGACGTACTTGCCCAGCCGGGCCGAGTCTTCGACCAGCGCGATCATGTCGTCGCGGGAGAACTGCTCGCGGTTTGGATTGCTGTTCGGGGTCAGGTTTCCGCCGGTCGCCATCACTTTGATGTAGTCGGCTCCGGCTTTGACCTGCGAGCGAACCGCCCGGCGGACGTCGTCGACGGTGTCACACTCGATCCCGAAGAACCAGCAGTGCCCGGCTGTCGAGGTCAGCACCTCGCCGGCCGCCCAGACGTGCGGCGCGAGGATCAATCCCTGCTTCGATGCCTCACGGATCGAGAAGACGATGCCGTTGAGTGTGCCGCAGTCGCGGATCGTCGTCACGCCGGAGAGCAGCGAGGCCCGGGCATGCTCGATGGCCCGCATCAGTTTCGTCTCGTACGTGTCGTGCAGGGCATCGTGTAGGACCGAGAGCGTCGCCGAGCAGGTCAGGTGCGTGTGCATGTTGACCAGCCCCGGCAACAGCGTCACCTCGCCGAGGTCCTGCGCATTGGCTCCCGCTGTCCCCAACTCCTCCCGTCGCCCTACAGCCTTAATCGTCCCATCCTCGATCTGGATGAACGCATCATGGATCGCCTCGTCACCGGTTCCGTCGAACAGCCAGCGGGCGGTCAATGTCTTCGTGGCCATTTCTCTCACTCCTTTTGTTTCGGGACGCGGGACGCGGGACGTGGGACGCGAAGGAGAACCTTTCACGTCCCACGTCCCGCCCAACATCACGCATCCAACACTTCGTCCAATCGACGAAGAATCTGCTCCGGCTCATCGGCCAGCAGGCAGTGGGTGTTGATTTCCAACCCGCCCTGATTCACCTTGCAGTGGATCGACGGGGTTCCGTCCTTGAGTGCCTGAAGGACGGCTGGGGCCGTCCACGATTCGGTGGTTGGGTAGACAGTCAGGATCGGCGCAGGGTGCAGCGCCGGATCAGCGACCAGTTCGCAACGGACATCGGAGCGCTCCTGGAGATTGGCCTGCAGATACTCGGCCTGACGCAGGTGCTCGGCGAAGTCGGCGTCGTGGTCGTGCCGCATGAAGCGGTCGAGCGCGGCCCAGAGGCCGGCCATCGCCTCCTTGCTGACCTTCATCCCGCGCCCGATGGCGGCGTTCGGCGCTCCGTTCATGGCTGCTGCGGCAATCAGGTCACGCCTGCCTGCCAGCAACCCGCTGTCCTGTGGACCACGGATGCCCTTGCCTCCGCTATAGATGACGAGGTCCGCGCCCCAGGCAATCCAGCGCTGGAGATGCCAGACCGGTGGGAGCGTCGATGCCGCGTCAACGATGATCGGGACATTGCGTTCGTGGGCGACCTCGACGACCGTCGCGAAGTCGAGCGCGCCGGGGGTGGTCGATGGCGAGTCGATGTAGGTGATGGCTGCCGTTCGCTCGGTGATGGCGGCTTCCAGTTCCCAGCGTTCGGTGCCACGTGGCAGGCCAATCTCGACCAGTTTTGCGCCAGCGGCGCGGAACATCTGGTCGTAGTTGATGCGCTGACAGCGGTGGACGATGATCTCGTTCGGCATCCCGTCGGTCTCCGGTAGCCGCCGGACCTTCGCCCGGTCCGTACCGGTGATGCAGGCGGCAGCGGCCAGCAGCATTCCGGCCGCCGAACCGGCGGTGACATAGCCTGCCTCTGCGCCAGTCACGCGCGCGATGACCTCACCGACCGCCGCGTTCAGTTCCTCCAGGACGACGAACCCGCGTGAGGCCTCGACCATCGCGGCGCTGACCTCAGGGGGCATCAGCGTCCCGCCGACGCTGGTTGTCGCACCGGACGCATTGATAATCGTCCGGACACCGATCCGGTCGTAGATGGTAGATTGCTGCGACCGCAACCCCTCGACCGTGTCAACCATCTCGCCCTCCTTTGCCTGCGCTGCATGCTCCTACGGGCAGTGGGTGCCGAACTCGCGATAGCCGCGGACTGGCTGTGCGTGATACTGGCGACAGACCTCGATCAACATGTCCCGCGCGACGGTGAAGAGCCGCTCGCCTTTCTCGGCGGAGGCGGTCGTCGGGTCGCCGTGGACACCGTGTTCACGCTCCCGGCGACGCTCCGGGAAGCCGGTAAATGCCTGCACGTCGGCGCTGAAGCCTGGCCGTTCGGCGTCGGCGACCATCCGCTCGCGGTCGATCAGGTCTGGCCGCAGGTAGAGTTGCAGCGATGTCTCCCACTCGCCGCCGTGGCCGATGAAGCCGTGGTCGGTATCGGCCTCGTTGCGCAGGACATCCCAGGCCATCTCCCAGTGGGTGATCGGCAGGACCCAGATGTCTTCCTCAGCCAGTTTGATCGAGACGACGCGCTGGATGTCACGATTGCCACCGTGGCCGTTGAGGAGGATGATGCGCTTGAAGCCGTTGGCCCAGATCGAGCGGCAGATCTCCGACACGAGCGCGATCCAGGTCTCGACGCTGGCCGTGATCGTCCCGACCTCGCCCATGTTGTAGTGCGTCAGCCCGATCCAGATCGGTGGCGCGACGATGACGGGGAAGTCGTCGATGGCGCGGGCTGTCTCGACGGCCAGTGCCTGCGTGTGGCTGATGTCGACGTCCATCGGGCAGTGCGGTCCATGCTGCTCGACCGAACCAACCGGCACGATCACGACCGGGTCACGCTCCAGCGCCGCCAGCAGTTCGTGCCGCCACATCTCCTGCCAATGGACGGTGCGGCCAGTCTGACCGCGCTGTCCTGCGCCAAAGACCGATGCATCGGACACCATCGTTCACCTCCTCGCTCGACCACTACTGGTTCCGTTTCAGGCTCGCAGTACCTCCCGTAACCGTTCAGCAATCACCGTCTCCTCGCCGGGTCGCAGCGTCGTCGCGACGATGCCGAGTGCGTCTTCGTGGAGGAAGTTCTGTGAGACGCAGACTGGTGGGTCGCCCTCGGCGAGCGTGTTGACGATGTGTTCGACTGACTGCTCGACGATCGTCTCGTCGATCCGCACCACCAGCATCGGGATCGGGCGTGGCGCGCGAGGGCTGCCCAGCATCTCAGGCTCGACGCCAGGGATGCCTTCCAGCGCGGCGAGAATCGTCGCAAGCCGCTGTTCCTGCTCCAGTCGTTCGGCGGCGTGGTCGCGGGAGAGGAAGCGGCGCAGCGCGACGACCACCCCGACGATCTCCTCCTTGCCGACCTTGAGTGGTCTACCGATGCCGTGATGCGGCGGGCCGGGGAGCCGACCATTCGTCAGGTAGCGATCGCGCCACGTCCAGGTGGCGGGGTAGACATCCATGTCCTGATGCTGGAGCGCGACCGACTCGATCAGATCGGCCCGGCCCACGAGGATGCCCGACGCCTGCGGCCCGCCAATCGCCTTTCCTCCGCTATAGGCGACCAGGCTCGCCCCGGCGGCGATGTAACGGGTCAGGTTTTCGGCTGGTGGCAATGACGCAGCGGCGTCGACGATGACCGGCAGGTTGTACTTCTGCCCGATCGCAACCATCTCTTCGAGTGTGGCGATGCCCTGCGCGCTGCCGACCGACCATGCCAGAGCGGCGGTTCGCTCGGTGATGGCGGCCTCGACCTGCCACGGCCAGGTGATCCCCTGTCCGGGGAAGCCGAGGTAGCCGACCTCGACCAACTTCGCACCGGCCAGCCGCAACGCGTGTGCATACGCCGTCAGGTGGGCGCGCTGGACGATAATCTCGTTGCGCAGGCCAGTCGTGTTCGGCAACTGGTCCATCGCCGCAACATCCAGCCCGGCGATACAGGCGGCTGCCGCGAGGCTCAACCCGGCGGCCGCCCCGGCGACGATGTAGCCTGCCTCCGCCCCGGTGACCTCGGCGACGTAGCGACCGGCGGCAGCCTGCAGGTCTTCGATCCGGACGCAGGCCTGAGCCGCTTCGGCCATCGCGGCCGCGACTTCCGGATGCAGTGGCGCGCCGCTTAGCCTCGTGACCGGCCCGGCAGCGTTGATGACCGGCGTGACACCGATCGACTCGTAGATGCCCATCCCACTTCCTTGCGTGTGCTGACTGATGGTTGACCGGCGCTATCGTAATCGAGTTCTCGCCACTGCGCGCTACCCTCTTGGCCGGTTGTGCAACCCGTGACATACTCGCCCGACTGGATTTCGCCGGACCTGTGAACGATCAGGGAGTGACGCGATGAGCGAGCCGACCTCAGCGACCCTTGCTGCCTTCCGTAGCGACGTGACCGATCCCAACGCCCGCGCCTTGCTCGACTTCCTGATCGACCACGCTGGCGAGCGCCACGAAGCACGTCAGATCATGGAAGCCCTCGGCTTCGCCCAGCATCGCGACGTCGCGCTCGCCGCCCACGTTGTCGGACACGTCGCCGCCCTGCACGGCCTCAAGCGCCCCTGGCTGGAAGCGCAACTCGGCTACACCATGTCGCCGGAAATGGCGGCGGCGTTGCGGGGGGCGTGATGCGTGATGCGTAATGCGTAATGCGTAATGCGTGATGCGCCCCTACCGAGGGATTGGCGCATCACGCATTACGCATTACGCATCACGAAACCACCGCGTCCCACGTCCCACGTCCCGCGTCCCTTACCCCCGCATCCCCGGAATCACCTCTCGCGCGACTTGCCGCATGACGGCGTGGGCTTCTGGGGTGCGCGGCCAGGGGATCTGGAAATCGGTGAATCCGGCCTCCTGGTACGCGGTGATGCCGCGCTGGAAGGCATCGACCGAATCCCAGAGGCTGAGTGAGTTGCTGATCGAGCGCATGATCGCTGAAGGGTCGCGACCGACCTTCTGGCATTGCTCGTCGAGCAGGTCGTTCGCGGCGCGGGCTTCGTCAGGACCGCCACGAGCGTTCCAGATATCGGCGTGGCGGGCGGTGATCGCCAGCATCCGTGGCAGGCTGGCGCCGATCAGGACCGGCAGGCGTGGCTGCTGGATCGGCTTCGGCTCGAACGGCGCGTCGATGATCTCGTAATACTGCCCGAAGTAGTTGGTGCGCTCGTTCTGCTGGAGCAGATCCCAGATTTCGAGGGCTTCGGCGAAGCGATCGACCCGCTCGCGGGCCGAGGGGAAGTCAAAGCTATAGGCTTCGTGCTCTCGCTCCAGCCAACCCGCCCCGACGCCCAGTTCGACACGGCCATTCGAGATGTGATCGACGGTGACGGCCTGTTTCAGCAGGAAGGCCGGGTTGCGGTAGGTGTTGCCGCAGACCATGACTCCGAGCCGGATTCGCTCCGAGGCCATTGCCAACCCACCGAGGGCGGTCCACGCCTCATGAGTCGGGTCCATCACGTCGTGGACGCCGTAGAAATGATCGACGACGTTGAAGACATCGAAACCGAGTTCCTCAGCCTCCTGGATTCTCGCAACCAGTTCCGGCCACGGCGCGCGCTGGCCACAGACGACCGAGAACCGGAGTGGATGGGCGTATCGCATGCTCTCCCCTCCCCGACACATGACAGGTTGATCTTCGCGGGGCATCGTCACATATCGACGCCTGATGCGGTAGTCCCCTGGCGCCTCTGGCAAGCGTTGTTCACCGTTCGCAGTGCTGCTACGATGCGGGTATTCGGTCAATTCATGCAGTTCGATGACGGCGTGGCCGTTTGGCGACGGTCAGAATGCGCCGCCGGTACGGGTAGAGGATGGGACGCACGATGAGTACGGATGTCACTCCTGCTGCGTTGTCACTGAAGATCGACAACCCAACTGCCGCAGGGTTGCAACTGGACGACTGGGGCGCGATCGGTTCGGCCATCGACGGACCGATGGAGACACGTGGGCGAACGATCTGGAATGGCGCGAGCGATCGGATCGAGACCGGTGTCTGGGAGTGCGACGCCGGCCGGTTCACCGCACGTTTCGCCGACCGGGGCGAGTTCATCCACATCGTGTCCGGCCGGATGACCTGCACCGCCGAGGACGGCACCGTCACCGAACTGGCGGCCGGGGACTCGATGACGTTCCCGCCGGGCTGGACTGGCGAGTGGCATGTCCACGAGCCGCTGCGCAAGTTGTATTGTGAGTTCAAGGCGGAGTAGCGACGGTCGGATTCCGGGGAGGGGTGAGCAGGATGACGGAGGCGCCACCAACGGCGGCGGAACTAGGGCTGATGCAGGGATACCCGGCGCCAGAGGACAAACGGGTCACACGCGCGAACCTGATGCATCCCCCGTACAACCGCTGGGGCTTCCAGCACATGCGCGAACTGATGCCAACTGCCGAGATTTATCGTGGCGACGGCCCCATTCGCGAACTTCCACGGCGCGAGCAGGACCTGAGTAACCTGGCGTTCGTCGCTGCCGACGGAACGGAGCGGACCGTCCGGGAGATGCTCGACCTGAGTTATGCCGACGCGTTTGTCGTCCTCCACGATGGAGCGCTGGTCTACGAGCAGTACCTGAACGGGATGGGACCGGCCAGCCAACATCAGATGATGTCCGTCACCAAGTCGATGGTCGGGACGCTGGCGCTTCAGCTGGCGCATGAAGGGCTGCTCGACGAGAGCCTCCCGGTCAGTCACTATCTCCCGGAACTTGCTGGCAGCGCCTGGGGCGACGCCACGGTCCGGCACGCGCTGGACATGACGACCGGTATCCGTTTCGAAGAGATCTATAACTTCGAGGGTGGCGACGTCTGGCGCTACGCGATTGCGGCCGGATTCAACGAGGTGCCGGATGGCTACGATGGGCCGCGCAGCGTACCCGAACTGTTCCCGCAGTTCCCCAAGGCCGGTACCCACGGCGAGACGTTCCACTACGTCACCCCGAACACCGATGTCATCGGCTGGATCGTCGGCCGCGTGACCGGGCAGCCATTCTCCCGCCTGTTCAGCGATCGCATCTGGTCGCGGCTGGGGACAGAGCGGGATGCCTACATTATTCGTGACGCGATCGGGATGGAGATGGCGGGCGCTGGCTTCAACGCGACAGCCCGTGACCTGGCCCGCGTTGGACAACTCCTGCTGGACGACGGCGTCTGCGACGGCCAGCAGATCATCGCGCCGGAGGTGATCGCGACGATCCGTGAAGGCGGCGACAAGGCTGCCTTCGCCCGCGGCATGGTTGAGGCTCCACCGGTCTGGCACGGATGGTCGTATCGTGCATGTTGGTGGATTACGCACAACGAACACGGCGCGTTCACCGGAATCGGCATCAACGGCCAGTGGCTGTACATCGACCCCACCGCTCGGGTCGTGATTGTTCAGCAATCCAGTTACCCGACTTCCGATCAGCCAGAGGCAGACGATGTCTGCCTGCCCGGGTTCCATGCGATCGCGCAACACCTGATGGAGCGGTAGTGTCGGGACGCGGGACGTGGGACGCGGGGGCCCGGAACGTTGATAAGGGGTCGTCGATTAGATTCCCCGAGTCCCGAGTCCCGAGTCCCGATTCCCGCGTGGCGGCTATCATTGGTTAACTGCGGCGACCGTCCCGACGGGCCGCGTACCAGTCAGGAGCCTCCGCAATGGCTGATCTTCTACGCCATGTCTTCCGTCCGACGAGCGCACCGGCGCTTGGCGCTGACGACCCGGCCAGCGTGTTCGACACCGGCGAGATGTACCACCTGCTGAACGCCGCCATCGCGCCGAGGCCGGTTGCATGGGTGTCGACCGTGTCGGCAGATGGTGTGCCGAATCTCGCGCCGCATTCGTATACAACGATCTTCTCGACCGATCCGCCCGTCGTCGGGTTCGTGTCGGTTGGCCGGAAGGACTCGCTCAACAATGCCGAGGCGACGCGGGAGTTCGTGTTGAACATCGCGGGACAGTCGCTGCTTGAGCGGCTGAACCTGACTGCGGCTAACTTCCCACCTGCTGAGGACGAGTTCGAAGCGGCAGAGTTGACTCATGTCGCGTCGGACATCGTCGTGCCGCCACGAGTTGGTGAGGCACCGGTATCGTTCGAGACGACGGTCCACGACATCATCCCGATTGGCAACTGCACACTCGTCCTCGGCGAGGTCGTGCGCGTACACGTCGCGCAGGATGTCTGGCGTGATGGGCGGATCGACCCGGAGTTGCTTGATCCAGTCCTCCGGCTGGCCGGATCGATGTTCGCGGAACTCGGCCCGACCTTCAACCTGCGCCGTCCGACCTATCAGGACGTGCTGGACGGCAACCTCGACCGACGAGCGTGAGAGAAGGGAACCTGATGAGCGCCCAGACGCTGCAACCCCTGACCGGCTACCACCATACGACGATGGTGACGAAGCACGCGCCGACCAACGCACGCTTCTACCGCGACGTCCTGCGCCTGCGACTGGTCAAGAAGACGGTCAACTTCGACATGCCCCACACCTATCACCTCTACTACGGCGACTACGAAGGCTCGGCCGGCACGCTGCTGACGTTCTTTGAGTGGCCCATCGCCAAGCCCGGCCAGACGGGTTGGGGCGGGACGCATCACATGTCACTCTCGGTGGGCAGCGGCGCGGCGCTGGCATGGTGGCGCGGCCATCTCGAACGGGAGGGACTCGATGTTCAGGGGCCATTCGACGACCATGGCTTCCCGACGATCCGCTTCCGTGATCCGGACGGACTGATCCTCGAACTCTCCGCACCGGCAGGGGAAGACGTCCCCGACGGTGCTCCCGCTCTCTGGGTTGATGGGTTAGCGATTGGTGCGCTGGATCACGTCAGCTTGCAGGCGACCAACCGGGAGACGGCGCTGTTCTTCTACCGTGACCTGCTGGGTCTCGATCTGACAGGCGAGGGCACGAACCCCGACCATCCGCTGCTGACCGACCTGATTTTCACCGTCGCCAGCGAGGACGACACGCCATCGATGCGGCTGATCGTGACGATCGTTGACCGTGAGACGACCGAGCGGGCCGTCGATGGCCCTGGCCAGACGCACCATATCGCCTTCGGTGTCCTCGACGACGACACCGAACTGGCCTGGCAGGAGCGGATCGCCGCAGCAGGGATCAACGTCTCCGAGGTCCGCGACCGCAACTATTTCCACTCGATCTACTTCAACGACCCGGACGGACACCTGATCGAGATCGCGACCCACAACCCCGGCTTCGCAGTCGATGAACCGCTGGAAACGCTCGGCGAATCACTGAAACTCCCACCTCAGTATGAGGAGCGGCGAGAGAGTCTCGAACGGTCGTTGACGCCGCTCGGCTGAGTCACGAACCCCACCAGCGACAGTTTCCCTTGTCGACCTAAGCGAGGCGCGAAGGATCACTGAGTGTCGGAGATTGGTTGTCGCGGCTTACTCCCGCGCACCAATCTCCGTCATTGGCGCACGACGGAGCGCCAGCGCGCCAGGTACGAGGGTCGCAACGAAGACGAGCAGGGCGGCGAGCGCACCGACCGCCAGCACCGGCAGCAGTGGGACGGTGAACGCTGACGTGTCGCCGACGAAGCCGAAACTGACTGACAGCGTGCTGAGCAGCCCGATTCCCCAGCCCAGCGCGACGCCGAGCGCGCTGATCAGCAGGGCTTCCTGTGCCAGCATCCGCATGACCTGTTGCGGTGTGGCCCCGATCAGGCGCAGCAGCGCGAACTCGCGACTGCGGTCGAGGGTCGACATCGTCAGCGTGTTCACGACGGCCAGCGCGCCGAAGACCGCAGCACCACCGATGATGAGGAAGATTGCCCAGTCATCGCTGGTGCTGGCTTCGTCGATTCCCGTGACGAACTCGTCGTGGGTCAGCACCTGGGCCGGGTAGCCTGCTGTTCGCAAATCATCGATCTGCGCTGCCACGGTTCGCGGTTCCGCACCATCGGCAAGTCGCACGAGGAGGAGGTTGCTGAGCGGCTCGCGCAGGTGTGGCAGCAGGTCGTCGCGTGAGATCAGCATGTCGGCTGTACCGAGTGAGTTGGAGAAGGCACCGGCAACACGCAGGCGTTTCGTGCGCATGTCCTCCATCTGGAAGTCCGCCGTGTCGCCGACGCCGACCGGCAGGTCGATCGTCACGAAATCGCTGAGCAGGATCGTTCCCGGACCGAATTCCGCCAGGTCGCCGCCGTCGTGTCGCAACGCCATCGTCTGCGGCATGCTACGTGGATCGACCCCAAGCGCGACGATGTCCAGTCGTGAGTCGTCGGTCTCCAGGATCACTGACGAAGGGAATTGGGCATCCACGGCCTCGACACCATCGATTGCGGCGATCGCGTCGGCAGCGCCCGGTGGCAGTCCTTCGACTTCCGGGACGACGTAGAGATCGGCGATCAGACGCTCGTCGGAGATCTGGACGGTCGCGACCCGCTCCGTTTCGAGGAAGCAGAACATCAGCGTTGCGAACCCGAGCGCCAGCAGCACCGGCGACGCAACCGACGCGACACGCGCGCTGAAGCGGCGGACGTTGGTCGCGGCGAGATCGCCGGTCACGCGTTGGCCCGGGCGTAGCAATTGTGTCAGCAGGCGTGCGAACGGGGCGGCCAGCAGCGGGCCGAGCAGCGCGCAGCCGATCGTGAGGCAGGTTGTCGTCAGCAACGACATCGACACCGCGACGACGGCAGGGACAGACGTCGAGACTGCGATTGAGACGCCGCCACCGATCATGAACAGCAGGCCGGTCAGCAAGCGACGTACGCCGATTCGCGGCTGGACGGCGGATTCCCGTAGTGCCTCGATTGGACGGATCTTCACGGCGCGCCCGCTGGCAGACCACGCCGCCAACAGCGCGATGCCGAACGACACGCCCAGGACGATCCACATCGCCAGTGGCTGGAACGAGACCTCGAATCCTTCGGGTGCGCGTCCGATCCGGATCGCGACGGCGACGAACGCAGCAGCCAGCAGGCGGCCTAGCAGGATGCCGAGGGCGGCACCGAGCAGGGCGATGATGAAGGCCTCGGTCGCAATTGCGCGGCGAAGTTGCCAGGGTGTGAACCCGATGGCGCGTTGCAACCCAATCTCGCGCTGGCGCTGCTGGATGGAGAAACTGAACGTGCCGGCAAGGACGAAAATGGCGACGAATCCGACGAATCCGGACATCACCGCCAGGACGACACCCAGTTCGGTGAGCGCGTCGCCGTCGATGCTGACATCGGCTTTCCCACGTGCCCCATCGGCGAGGACATCGACGGTGTCGTCGGTGATCTGCTCTTCGATTGCGCGCTTAACGACGTCGCAGTCTGCGTCAGGAGTAAGGACGATCCCGAGCAGGTCGGCTTCTCCATCACTCTGCGCAATCCGTTCGGCTTCCAGCGTCGTGAAGAAGATCGACGCCTGACCCTCTAGCCCGTCTGCGTCTGGCGGCGCAGCGATACCACTAATGCGGTAGTGCTGCGGAGCGACGCTGCTAACGACGAGCACCTCGTCGCCGACCGCAAAGCCACTGGCGGTTGCGATGGCGCGGTCGATGACGATCTCGTCGTTGGCGACAGGCGGATCACCCTCCTGAAGGACGAATGGCGTTAGCGCGGACGATTCCCAGCCTTGGCCGCGTGGTGTGGCGTCTTCCGAGACTTCTACCGGCGTGCCGTCGGCATGCAGCAGTTGCGCGAAGAACGTGACATCCGGCACGACCGCGGCGACGCCGGGGACGTCCACAATCTCGTCAACGATCGTCAGCGGCAGGCGAAAGCGGATTCCGAATGGGACCTCATCGGAGGCCACACCGAGACGGTCGGCGGGATCGACCCGGACGACGAGGTCAGCGGCCTGCAGTCGGTGGGTCACGCCCGGACCATTGAACGTCGAGAGCAACACCAGCAGTGTCGAGAAGACGATCGTTACGGCCAGTGTCTGGGCCACAAGCGCACCGACGACGTTGGCCCGCCGGTGCAGCATCATCCGGACGATGGTTGGCAGCATCTAGCGTTCCAGTCGCGTCAGCCGGGCGGCAACGGCGTCGGCAGTTGGTTGTAGCATCCGATCCACGATGTGCCCGTCGGCGAGGAACAGCACCCGGTCGGCATAGCTCGCAGCGACCGGGTCGTGCGTGACCATGATCAGCGTCTGGCCAAACGAGTCGACGGTGCTACGCAGTAGCGTCAGAATGTCGCGGGCAGTGCGTGTATCGAGTGCACCCGTTGGCTCGTCGGCGAAGACCACGCGAGGACGCGGCAGGAGGGCGCGGGCGATCGCCACGCGCTGTTGCTGCCCGCCGGAGAGTTCCGCTGGCCGGTGATGCAGGTGCGCACTCATCCCAACCTGCTCGACGATGGCTTCCAGCCAGGCACGATCGACACGGCCACCGGCCAGCCGCTGCGGCAGGAGGATGTTCTGCCGGGCAGTGAGAGCGGGCAGGAGGTTGAATGCCTGGAAGATGAAACCGATGTGTTCCCGCCGAGTCTTCGTTAGTTTCGGTTCTCTCAATCGGCTTAGTTCCACGTCACCCAGCAGGACTTTGCCGCTGGTTGGACGATCCAGCCCGGCGGCGCACTGAATGAGCGTGCTTTTGCCGGAACCCGATGGTCCCATCACAGCGGTAAAGGAGCCGACCGGAAAGGTCTCGGACACCCCGCGCAGCGCCTGAACGGCCTGCCGTCCGCGTCCGTAGGTACGGACGAGATCGGTGACGGTTAATGCGGGTAGTTGCGTAGCAGGCGGGACGTTGCTGGTGGCCACGATGCTGATTCCTCCCAGAAAGCCGGACTGCGCTCGCCGTTGAACGCGTCCGGCCTCCATTCCGACTGTCACCATCCTACGGTTCAGGAGTTGATTCCGAAATCCTGCCGTCTGGAGATTCGGAGGTAGGGTTGTCCCTACCATTGCGTTTGCCAGCGGATCGAGCCGTCACTGCTCGAGTATCTATGGTCAAGGCGCGCTGGCCATACTAGACCGCGACCCGGTATCGCTGGTCGCGCCGTAGAATTGGCGGCTATGGGAACCTTGCGATGACGTGTTCACTGACTGGAATCCTTACCGCCCGGCGAACCTGGTCGCTTGCGACCGTCATGCTGCTGGCGCTTGCGCTGGTGACTGCGCTCTGCCCCACTCCGGCTGCTGCGCACCCATTGGGCAACTTCACGATCAATCGCTACTCGCGGATCGAGTTCTCGACCGAGACTGTCCGTGTCGTCTACGTGCTCGACTTCGCCGAGATTCCGTCGCTTCAGCAGATGGAGTTGCTGGATATCGACGATGACGGCGAGGTCTCGGACATCGAGTCTGAGCGCTACCTGAATGAGATCGTGCCGCTGCTGGTCAAGGGGCTACGCTTGATCGTCGGCGATCACGTGCTGCCGCTGTCGATCGACCAGCGATCGTTGGAGATGCTGCCTGGCGAGGGCGGCCTGCCGATCCTGCGGATCGACGTGCTGTTTTCCTCGTCCTTGCCCGACGACTGGGCGTCGGATGGTCATGGTGGCTATACCGACCGCAACTATCAGGATCGGCTAGGCTGGCGGGAGGTGGTCGTCCAGGGTGGACCGGGTGTCGCCATCGAGAGTTCGACGGCGCCGGAGTTCGACATCTCGCAGGAACTTCGCGCGTATCCTGAGGGCTCGCTGAACGATCCGCTCGACCGCGCCGAAGCGACCTTCACGCTGGTTCGCGGAGATGGGACACCAGCCGGACGGGCTGAAACGGCCGCCGATGCCGCCGATCGCGTTCGGGCCGAGACGAACGGTGGACGTGCAACCGACCGTGTCGCCAACCTGATTACGAAAGAACAGACGATTCCCGTCTTCCTGGTGTCGTTGGTGCTGGCGTTTGGCTGGGGTGCGGTCCACGCGCTCTCGCCGGGTCACGGAAAGGCGGTCGTCGCGGCCTACCTCGTTGGTGCCCGGGGAACGGCGAAGCACGCTGCCATCCTCGGTTTGACCGTCACGCTGACGCACACCGCCGGTGTCTTTGCGCTCGGGCTGGTTACGCTCTACCTTTCGCACTACATCCTGCCGGAAAAACTCTACCCGTGGCTGAGTGTCATCTCCGGCCTGCTCGTGGTCGCGATCGGTGTGACCCTGATCTGGAACCGGGTCCGTGCTCGCCCTGCCGACGACCATACCCACGACTATCTGCCGGGAGGCGGTTCGCTCGTCCACTCGCATGGCGGGCGAACGCACTCGCACCTCCCGCCCGGTGCAGACGGCGCCCGGGTCACCTGGCGTAGCCTGCTGGCGCTCGGTGTCAGCGGCGGTCTGATCCCGTGTCCGTCCGCCCTTGTCCTGTTGCTGGGCGCGATTTCGCTCGGACGCACCGAGGTCGGGATGATTCTCGTCGTCGCATTCTCGTTCGGTCTCGCCGCTGTTCTGACCGGAATCGGGCTGTTGCTCGTCTACGCGCGCCGCTTCTTCGAGCGCCGGTCCTTCACCCCGCGTGTGCCTCGGCTCGTCCCGATTGCCAGCGCGTTCGCCGTGTCGCTGGCCGGTCTCGCCATCGTCATTGGCTCGTTGCAGCAGACCGGCGTGATGTAACGCTCTCTGGGGAGCGCAATCAGTACCGTTGGCCTGTCTGCACCCGTCAGTTCCGCTGCTAGTCTGGTCGCAACCAGCAACCCGCTCAGGTTAGCGCACGTCCGTGTGCTGGCCGGGCCATTGACGGGAGCCAGGACGATGACGACGGATCAGGGTGACTTCAACAGGCCAGACAATACCCGGCCCAGGCAGCCGGCAGGTAGCCTGTTTCGGCAATTGACGCCGGCAGGCGACCGCAACTGGCATGAACCGCCACGGCCCAAACCTGTAGATGCATATGCGGCGACGACCCCAACGATCGCGATTCCGGCCGACCATGGCGCACCACAGGCGGACGCGGCTCCAAAGGGATCGCGCTTCCGATTCGCTGCAATCTTCGGTCTGGTTGGTGGCATCTTCCTGCTGACGGCTGTCGCTGGGGGAGCGTACTTCGCCTATCAGGCGCTGCTGGGACATGAGGACCGTGTCACTGCCGAGTACGCACCGGCGAACTCGTGGGCCTACCTCGCCATCAACGTCGATCCGACCAGCCACGCGTGGCTGGATGCCTGGCAACTGGCGAAGTCGGCCGGACTCGACGACGAACTCTCTCGACTCCCTGCTGAAGGACTGGAGGGTTCTGGTGAGGACCCGGCCATCTGGGAGACGTTGATCAAGCCCGCAATTGGCCGCGAAACGGGCTTCGCGATCTGGCCCAACACTGAGGGCGTCGATGCCGATCCGAACTTCGCCTACGTCGTAATGATCGCCGACATGGAGAAGGCGCGCGAGGCTATCGACGTGCTGCTGGATGACGAACCAACCGAACTCGTGATCTATCGCGACGTTCAGTTCCACACGAGCGATGACGGTAGTGCAATCGGGATCATCGATGAGGCACTGGTCGTCACGCTGTCCGAAGATGCATTCACAGAGATCGTCGATGCCCGCCGGGACGGGGCGTTAGATGGCGACGCTGAGTTCAATTCAGCAGCCGAGCGCTCGGCCGAGAACCCGCTGGTCTTCGCTTACGTCAACGGCAATGCGATCGCTGAGGCAATCGACGCCGTTCAAGGCGTGTTGCCGGTAGGACCCGGAATGATGCCGGTGTACCCAGCGAATCTGGGTGGCAGTCTCGACTTCTATCGCGAGTTCGGCCAGATCACGCTGACGATCAAGGCGGACGGAAACGCACTGCGTACCGAGGTGCTGACGGACGGTCGCCCGGCTACCTTCCCGATGGCGTCAGCCGGTGACGCGTTCACCGACCTGATGCCTGCCTCGACGCTGTTCTACGTCGCCAGCGCCGATCTCTACGGCTCTGCGTTCCAGCCTGCGCTGGATCAGTACGACACGATGCTCGACCAGGCAGCGGGTGATGGCTCGATGATGCTACCAACGGCTGGCGACGTCGAGATGTTGCTCGGGTTTGACCCGGAGAGCGATCTGCTGGCTCAGATGACCGGCCCGTGGGCGCTGTCGCTGAATGCAGAGTTGACTGACGGGCAATACGGTGGACAGTTCCACTTCTTCAGCGAACTCGCCGACGGCGCGACGGTCGAGGATGCGCTGGAGACACTCGTCGCCGACTTCGGGATGCTGGCACCGATCGAACCAATCGACGGCGGCTATCGCGTTGAGATTCCCGAGCAGCAGGTCGTCATGGATCTGACCGTCATCGATAACGTCCTCCACCTGAGTGGCGGCTACCGCGCCAGCGAAGCAACCGGATCTCTCTCCGACGATCCAGCCTTCAAGACTGCGATGAACGGGATGCCCGACAATCCGACGCTGGCCGGATACGTCGCGACCAATCAACTCTGGAGCCTCCTCCCTGCCGAAGCATGGAGTGACATGACCGACGACGACCGCGCGGCCCTCGAAGCCTTCGGCCCGCTCGCGTTTGCGACGGCCCCCGACGGCGACGGAACTCGAACGCTGTTCGTGATGACCGTCGGGGAGTAGCCAGCAATACGTGATGAGGGTTTAGTTGAGTTGCGATACGATCCCGTGACGTGAATCACGCGCTCATGACGCAAGACTGAACACTCACAGGAGGTCACATGTCTCAGCACCCGCTCGTCGGTATGTGGAAACTCGTCTCGCTCGCGCGCACGTCTGCGGACGGCGAGGTCACGCACGCGCAGCAGCCGGTTGGCTACCTGATCTACACCAGCGAGGGCTGGTTCTCGGAGGCGTTCGAGTATCGCAACGACGACGGCTCGACCTTCCATGTTCTCTACTGTGGCACCTGGGAATCGCTCGACGACGCGACGATCGTGCATCAGCCGCACGTTCATCCCAACGCTGACCTCGTTGGTGCCAACCTCGAGCGAGGCTTCGCCGTCGATGGCAACCGCTTCACGCTCACCGCACACTCCGGTGGTGGCAAGGCCGAACTGGTGCTTGAGCGGGTGCGGTAAGGGTTGAGAGTCTGGTGCCGAGTGCCGAGTGCCGAGTGCCGAGTGTCAGTGAAGCATTGCCTCGCCTTTGCCGATTTTTCAGCACTCGGCACTATCGCTTTAGCTCTCGCCGGTCACCATCCGTGCCAGTTTCTCCGCGTCGATGCTGCCGCCGCTGACGAGGGCGACCGACGTTGCTCCCTGACTGTGCCGTAGCGCAGCAGCGACCGGAAGCGCGCCGGAGCCTTCGGCAATCAGTTTGTTGCGCAGGGCAAGGTGACGGATGGCTGCTTCGGTTTCGGCGTCGTCTGCGGTTGCCCATTCAAGCGGCAGATCGCGGAGGAGCGGCCAGGTGTCCGGATCCATGAACGTCCCGGCGACGCCATCGCAGAACGTTTCGCAGGTTGTGATGACTGGTTCACCGGCTGCAACTCCCTGAATGATCGGTGTGCAGGTGGTTGGCTGGACGCCGACGACGCGGACGTGCGGGGCGAGTTCTGCTACGACGTTCGCAATGCCTGAGACGAGTCCGCCACCACCGACCGGAACGTAGATCGCCTCGACGTCCGGCATCTCCTCAAGGATCTCAAGCGCGATTGCCCCGTACCCCGCGACGACGTTCCGGTCAGCGGTCGGATGGATGAAGGCGTCCGGTTCGTTCAGGAACGACCGGTCGAGGAACGCATCCCAGACGGTCGCCGGATCGCGCAGTTCGACCTCGCCGCCGAGGGCGACGAACGCGTCGACTTTCGTCTTCGGCGCGTTGGCCGGCACGATCGCGCGTACCGGGATACCGAACCGTCGCGCCGTCCACGCTAGTGCCTGGGCTGCATTGCCGGACGAGATGATGCTGACCCCGTCGTTGCGCGCGTCGCCGATGGCTGCAACCGCGTTGTAGATGCCGCGTATCTTGAAACTGCCGGTCGGCTGCAACAACTCCGGCTTCAGCCAGATGGTATCGGAACCGTGCAGCGGCAGCAGTGGCGTTCGAACTGCCACGCCACGCAGTCGCTCGCGTGCTGCGTAGACCTCGTCCAACGACGGACGTGGGTTCTCGGCATCAACCAGCCAGGTCGGCATCGCGCTGTACCTCTACCCACTTACCTGTTCGCGCAGCCTCCAGTGCGGCATCGAGGACGGCCTGTGATGCGACGCCGTCTGAGAGCGTCGGCGTTGGCGCGGGATCACCACTCCGGACGGCGTCGATGAAACGGCTGGCGATAGCAACGCGCAGGTCGGGCATGTCGGTTGGGAGATCGGCGATGGTCGGCTCGCTGGCATCCTCAACGTAATGGAGGACGCGGGTGCCATCGACAACGATCGAGCCGCCGTCACCGTCGAGTTGGAGCGTCCATTCACCAGCGCTGTGTGCGATTGGGACACCACGGACGGTCAGGAGTGCGCCGCTGGCGTAGCGGCCAAACAGGACGAAGCCGTCTTCTCCGGTGATGTTGGCCATCTCGCCGCCACCCGGCAGCGGAACGGTCGGTCGCGAGACGATCGTCTTGCAGGCAACTTCGGCGATTGGCCCACCGTGCCAGAGGAGCAGGTCAACCAGATGCGGCCCGACCGACGATGCGAGCAGCCCTCCACCCTGGGCCGCGTCGGAGAACCAGCCCGCCTTTGAGTTGCTCCAGAGCGGCAACCGCATGTAGCCGACCGGGTTCATTGGCACCCGCATGTCGGCCATCTGGAGGTTGCCAGCCGCACCGTCGGTCAGCAGTTGATGCGACCGGCGGTAGTGTGGTGTGAACCGCTGCTGAAAGTTCATCATCGCCGTAACGCCTGCGGCGGTGGCTGCGTCACGAATCTGTCGCGCTTCGGCGACGTTGGCTGCAATCGGCTTCTCGCAGAAGATGTGGACGCCGGCTGCGGCTGCGTCGCGTGCCATCTGTGCGTGGAGTGCCGGCGGAGTTGCGATCACGACGGCGTCGACGTTCTCGATCACGGTCAGGTAGTCGTTCGTCGCGATCTCAATCCCGAATCGCTCAGCGACGGCCTCCGCCCGTTCGGCTTGCGCCGAGCAGATGGCCGCGACCTCGACACCTTCCAGTTTCTGAAAGACCTCGACGTGAAATGCGCCGAAGCCTGTCCCGATCACGCCAATTCGAACTGTCTCACCCACCGCTCGCCTCGCTCCCCGTCTGCTAATAGCGCCGGGTGGGATCGTACCAGCCTTCGGGTTGTCTGGCGTTAGTCCACTACTGGCGACGCCATCGTTACCTCGTAGTGGCGCATCTCCTGGATGTCGTTGACGTAGGGGCGAATCTGGCTGAAGAAGTCGCGGAACTCGGCGCTGCGTCGAAAGCCCTGCATATGCCCCTCGATCGAATCCCACTCAATCCGCAGGATGTAGTGGTCAGGCTCCTCGACGCAGCGTGCCAGTTCATAGGCGTGACAATGCGACGACGCGGCCAGGGGTTCCTGCGCTCGCGCGTATGCGCGCTCGAACTCGTTGCTGCGCCCGGAGTCGATCTTGTAGCGGATGTATTCAACGATCACGTCTATCTCTCCGATTCAATGGCTAGATGTCTCGACATCGAGATACTTCGATCCGTCCGACAATAGCGTGAGGGTGTCTCGTTGTCAAGTATCTCGATGTCGAGTAAACAGGATATACTGACATGCATGGACGAGACTACGAGGGACGCAATCGATCGAATCATCGACCAGTGGCGACAGGAGCGGCCCGATCTCGACTATTCGCCCGTCGAGGTCATTGGCAGGATCAGCCGGCTCTCGCAGATCCTGGAGCGGGGGCTGGACGAGACGTTTGCGACATTTGGCCTGAACCGAAGCGGCTTCGACGTCCTGGCAACGCTTCGCCGCTCAGGACCGCCATACCGCCTGACGCCGACAATGCTGTTTCGCGAACTCCTGCGCTCGTCGGGGACGATGACCAACCGAATCGACCGGCTGGAGCAGGCCGGCCTCGTCCGCCGTATCCCCGACCCCGACGACCGCCGCGGTGTCCTCGTCGAACTGACGCCCGAGGGTCTCGACCTGCTGGATCGGGTCGCTGACGAGCATCTGTCGAACGAGCGTCGATTGTTAGCCGGTCTGTCGTCGCACGATCAACGTGAGTTGGCCGCCCTGCTACGGAAACTGCTGCGATCGCTGGAACCGGCCTAACGACCTCCGCAGGGACGATGGCGCCGTCCCGGCCCTGCGGAGATGGGTTGGGTCAGGCAGTTCCTGTCGCCTGCAACTGCCGCTCGTATTCACGCTTGCAGGCGGGGCAGCAGAAGCCGAATGTCTCGCCGTTGACGACCAGGGTGTGCTTCGCTGTCGCGAGGTCGACTTCCATGCCGCAGATTGGGTCGATGACGATCCGTGGCGGTTCGGCGGCGACTGGTTGCGGCAGGACATAACTCGTCGTACGGCGAATCTCGGTGATCTGGCTGAGGATCGAGAGGGCGATCTCGGCGGGTGTTTGGGCGTGAATGTCGAGGCCGGCCGGGGCATGGACGGTTGCGATGCGTTCTTCCGTGACGCCCTCATGCCGGAGATAGTCGGCAATTGTCGCGAACCGGCGACGGCTGCCGACAAGGGCGACGTAGGCTGCAGCGGGTTCACGCCGCAGTGCCGCCAGCAGCGCCTCCTCGTCGACGACACCCATGCTGGCGACGACGATGTAGGCGGCCCGATTCGGTGAAAGGGAGTTGAACGCCAGACCAGTGTCGTGCTGGTCGGCGTCGGACGCCTCGCAGGCCATCGCGACGGTGTAGTAACCAAGTTGGCGACCGATCGCGAGCAGCGAACGGGTCACCGGGGTATCGCCGACGACCACCAGCGCGGGTTCCGGCTGGAAAGGCTCGATGAACACTTCCAGCGTCCCTCCGCTGTGGCACGTCATCGCCAGTTCGACGACTCCATCGCGCCCGCTGCCACCTTCCGGCGAGAGGCGGATCGTGCGCGGTTCCCCGTCCACGATCGCCTCGCGCGCATGGCGAACGACGCTCGGCTGCGAGCAGGCGCCTCCTACCCAGCCGAAGATCGCGCCGTCCGCCGTGACAACCGCCTTCGCCCCCGCTCGCGCCGACGTCGGTCGTTGCGAGACCGTCACCGTCGCCAGCGCGAACGGCACCCCTTCCCGCCGGAGTTGGGCTGCACGTTCCAGAATGGCGATGGTGTCGTTGGTATGCATTTCGGCTGCGGAAAGGTTTCAGGTGTCAGGTATCAGGTGTCAGGCGTTGGTCTGTCCGGAGAAACCAACGCCCTGATACCTGATACCTGTCACCTGAAACCTACTCCGCCACTCCCTTCTCCTGCAGGATCGCGTAGACCTTCGACGGCGTCATCGGGATGTCGATGTGGCGGACGCCGAGGTGGGAGAGGGCATCGACGACGGCGTTGACGATCGCTGGTGGCGCGCCGACGGTCGGGCTCTCGCCGACGCCCTTGGCACCGATCGGGTGGTGCGGCGACGGCGTGACGGTGTTGGTGATGCGCCAGGATGGCGTCTCCATCGAGGTCGGCAGCAGGTAGTCCATGAAGGTGCCGGTCAGGTTGTTGCCATCCTCGTCGTAGACGATCTCCTCGTAGAGCGCAGGTGCGAGGCCCATCGTCAGCCCGCCGTGGATCTGCCCTTCGACGATCATCGGGTTGATGATCGTGCCGCAGTCGTCTAGCGCAAGGAAGTCGCGGACCTTGACCTGCCCTGTCCCACGGTCGATGTCGACGACGCAGATGTACGAACCGAACGGGAAGGTCAGGTTCGGTGGATCGTAGTAAGTGACGGCTTCAAGGCCGCCCTCAAGTCCGAGCGGGAAGTTCGTGTAGGCGGCGAAGGCCAGTTCGGCCATCGTCTTACTGCGCTCGGGTGCGCCCTTGACGCGGAAGGTGTAGTCAGCCCATTCGAGGTCCTCCTCGCCGACCTCCAGCAGGTGGGCGGCCAGTTTGCGGGCCTTCTCGCGGATCTTCCGGGCGGCAACTGCTGTCGCGGCACCAGCCGTTGGCGTACTACGGCTGGCGTAGGTGCCGAGGCCGTAGGGGGCCGTGTCGGTGTCGCCATGCTCGACGACGATGTTCTCGACCGGCAGGCCGAGTTCTTCGGCGACGATCTGGGCGAACGTCGTCTCGTGTCCCTGCCCCTGTGTCTGGACACCGATCCGAACGATCGCCGAACCGGTCGGGTGGACGCGGATCTCGGCCGAGTCGAACATCTTGATGCCGAGGATGTCGAACGTGTGCGATGGTCCGGCACCGACGACCTCGGTGAAGGTGCAGATGCCGATCCCCATCAGTTCGCCGCGCTCGCGCTTGTCCTTCTGCTCGCGCAGCAGTTCCTGATAGCCGATCATGTCCAGTGCCTTGTCGAGGGCAGCGGGATAGTTGCCGGAGTCGTACTCCCAGCCGGTCGGCGACTTGTAAGGGAACTGCTCCGGTTGGATGAAGTTCTTCTGCCGCAGCGCTGCAGGGTCCATCTCCAGCTCGTCGGCTAGCACATCGACCATCCGCTCGATCATGTGGACCGCTTCGGTCACGCGGAAGGAGCAGCGGTAGGCGACACCGCCCGGTGGCTTGTTGGTGTAGACACCGCTCACCTCGAAGTCGGCCGCTTCGAGTGTGTAGGAGCCGGTACCGATCGAGTAGAGTCCGGCCGGGAACTTAGACGGGTTGGCAGCGGCGTCGGCTGCGCCGTGGTCCGCCAGTGTCTTGACGCGCAGGCCGCGCATCTTACCGTCGCGGTCGGCCGCCAGTTCGGCGTGGATGTGGTAGTCACGGGCGAACGAGTCGGCCTGCAGGTTTTCGGAGCGGTCCTCGACCCATTTGACCGGTAGTCCGGTCGTCAGCGTCGCAACAGTCGCGAGTACATAGCCGGGATAGACCGGCACTTTGCCTCCGAAGCCGCCGCCGATGTCGGGCGAGATGATCCGGATCTTCGATTCGGGGATCTTGGAGACGAGCGAGAACACTGTCCGGTGGGCGTGCGGCGCCTGGCTGGTCATCCAGATCGTCAGTTTCTCGGACACCTTGTCCCAACTCGCCACGCAGCCGGACGTCTCAATCGAGGCAACATGGATGCGCGGGATGTACATGTCCTGCGAGACGACCACCTGCGCGTCGGCGAAGACGCGGTCGGTCTCCTCCCGGTCCCCAGCGTTCCAGGTCCAGATGTGGTTCGTGCCGGTCTCCTTGTCGGGGCGGACCAGCGGGGAATCTGGCTCCAGTGCCTTGAACGGGTCGAGGACTGGCTCCAACGGCTCGTAGTCGACATCGACGGCCAGCACCGCGTCGGCGGCGATGTAGCGGTCGGTCGCGACGACGGCCGCGACTTCCTGCGCGTAGTAGACGACGCGGTCGGTTGGCAGCACCATCTGGGTGTCGCTCATCAGCGTTGGCATCCAGTGGAGTCCGGCGGCTTCGAGGTCCTTGCCGGTGATGACGGCCAGCACGCCGTCCATTGCCAGTGCCTTGCTGGCGTCGATGTTCAGGATCTTTGCGTGGGCGTATGGGCTGCGGACGATATCGAGGTAGACCATGCCGGGCAACTTGACGTCATCGACGTAGTTGCCCTTGCCGCGAATGAAGCGTGGGTCTTCCTTGCGCTTTACCGACTTGCCCAGCCCGCCAATCGTGGGTGCAGTCATCTCCTACTTCCCTCCCTCGGCGCTGACTTCCGGCGTGTGGGACGGCACCGCCGCTGATTCCTGCATCGCGTTGGACGCATGTTGAACGGCACGGACGATGTTGATGTAGCCCGTGCAGCGGCAGAGGTTGCCGGAGATTGCCTCGCGGATCTCCTCTTCGCTTGGCTTCGGGTTGTCACGCAACAGCGCCTCGGTCGTCATCAGCATGCCCGGTGTGCAGAAGCCACACTGGAGGCCGTGCTCCTGCCAGAAGCCGACCTGGAGCGGATGCAGCCCATCGGCAGTCTCCAGTCCCTCGACCGTCCTGATCTCGCCGCCGTCGGCCTGGACCGCGAAGACCGTGCAACTCTTGACCGGCTCGCCGTTCCACTGCACCGTGCAGGCACCGCAACTGGTCGTGTCGCAGCCGACGTGGGTTCCGGTCAGCCCAAGTGTCTCGCGGATGAGATGGACCAGCAGCAGCCGGTCTTCTACCTCGGCCGTCTGCTGTTGTCCGTTGATCGTGAGGGTGATCGATCGTTTGCCCATCTGTTGACCCCTTTCAGGTCGGGACTCGGGATTGGAGATTCGGGGGTATCGACAGGGATGGTGCCTTCCAACAGCCCCGGTTCCCGTATCCCGATTCCCGATCTACGCGCTTCGCGCTCGTACTGCCGCCAGCCGCAACGCTCGCAGCGCCATCGTCTTTGCCATGGATCGCTTGTAGTCGGCGCTGCCGCGCAGGTCAGCGGCCGGGTCGCAGTCCTCAGCGGCGATGGCTGCTGCCTGCTGGAAGGTGTCGTCATTGGCTGGCTGGCCTCGCAGCGCGTCCTCGGCGCGGGCCGAACGGGCCGGGGCGAAGGCGACGTTCGTCAGCGCCAGCCCGGCCTGTGAGATCGTGCCGTCGGGGTCGAGGGAGAGATGGGCGGCAGCGGCGGCGATCGCGTAGTCGCCAACCTTGCGCTCGAACTTCACGTACGCGCCGCCGGTCAGCGCCGCCGGAGCCGGGATGCGGATCGCGGTCAGAATCTCATCCGGTGCGAGCGCTGTCTGGAAGGCGTCGAGAAAGAAGTCGTCAGCCGGAATCGTCCGCTCGCCGTTTGGCCCCTGCGCGACAACTTCGACGCGGTAGGCGAGCATCGTCGCCGGGTGGTCGTTTGCGGGGTCGGCGTGGACGATGTTGCCGCCGACCGTCGCAAGATTGCGCACGAGTGGGTCGGCGATCACTTTGGCCGTGTCGAGCAGCAACGGGTAGCGCTCGCGGACGGTCGCCGATCGTTCGAGGGCGGACTCGCGGGTCAGCGCGCCAATCGTCAGCCAGTTGTCGTCTTCGCTGATGTCGCTCAGACCGCTGATCCGGTTGATGTCGACGATGTGTGCGGGATCAGCGAGCCGCATCTTCATCAGCGGGATCAGGCTCTGGCCACCGGCCATTACCTTCGCGTCGTCACCGTACTGTTGCAGGAGCCCGATCGCCTCCTGCACCGACGACGGTGCGTGGTAGTCGAACTTTCCGGGGATCATCCGGTCCGCCTCCCTCCGGTCGACGATGGCTGCCATCTATCGGCGGCCAGACCTGGTCCGTCCAGCACGCACGATCACCCACAGCCGTCATGTTGATGGCTCTTGCGTATGTCATAAACCGGCGTCGAACGGCTGTAGAGCCGCTGAGGGGAGGATTCCGACCCCTCCGAACGGAGGGATTGGTTCGCTACAGCAGTCGCAACGGTTGCAACAGCGTGAGGTCAGCGACTCAGTTCGCCGCCCAGGATTGGAACTCGCCGCTTGCCAGGCTTAACCAGCGTTCGGCAATTCCTTGAACTCGACAACCGTGAATCGCAGGACGACGGTGTCATCCGTCACCTGCCTGACCGCACTGATCGGTATCTGCTTCGACTTGCGGCCTAACAGCCCGTGCTGAACAACGATTGTCTCCGGCTGACCGGCACCATCCATCGAGACCTTCCCGACCTTGCCTAGCAGCCTTCCGACAGCACCGCGCACTTCCATGCCTTCTCGCGGAATGCCCAACTGTTCGATCGAGGATTGTTCGGCGACCATGGACCACCCCTCCGATCTTTGACTGGCTGACAGTGCGGTGCATCCAGCATAAATGGTTTGTGCGAATCTGTCACGCCGTGGGCCGGATTCCGGAGGGCCGATACCGGGTTACCGCTGTTTTGCACACAGGGGTATTCTTCCTGCGACGAATTCGCTCGCATCTTGAGCGTCGATTGAAGAACACTGGACAGTGCCACATCATGAAGCCAATCCGAACATTTTCCGTGATCCCCTCCCTTCCGCCGCAATTGCAACGACTTGGTGACATCGCCCGAAACCTTCGCTGGTCGTGGAACCACGATGCCGTCGCGCTCTTTCGACGTCTGGACGAAGACCTCTGGCTGGAGACCGGCCACAATCCGGTTCTGATGCTGGGACGTGTTGATCAGACCCGGTTGGAAGAGATTGCCGCTGACGAGGCATTCCTCGTTCAACTGGAGCGGGTTGCTGCTGATCTGGACCGCTACATGGCGCGAGGCGACACTTGGTTCAGCAGTCTGCACGGACAGACCGAGTCGCCGACGATCGCCTATTTCTCGATGGAATTCGGTCTGACCGACTGCGTCAACATCTTTGCTGGTGGCCTTGGTCTGCTGGCGGGCGATCATCTCAAGTCGTCGTCCGATCTGGGCGTTCCGCTGGTTGGCGTCGGTCTGCTCTACCAGCAGGGCTACTTCCGGCAGACCCTCAACGATGCGGGCTGGCAGCAGGAGTTCGCCGAGGAGAACGACTTCCACAACCTTCCGCTGGCGCTCGAACGTGCCGAGGATGGATCGCCGTTGATCGTTGAGTCACCGCACCCGGGCCGGACGGTGAAGGCGCAGGTCTGGAAGGCGCAGGTCGGACGGATCTCGCTCTACCTGCTCGACACCAACATCGATCTCAATCGCCCTGAGGATCGTGACATCACCGACCAACTCTATGGCGGCGACATCGAGATGCGCATCCGTCAGGAGATTGTTCTGGGCATCGGCGGTTGCCGCGCTTTGCGGGCGCTGGGTCTGTCGCCGATCGTCTATCACATGAACGAGGGACACTCGGCATTCCTGTCGCTGGAGCGCGTCTCGCAGTTGATGCGGGATCAGCGACTGTCGTTTGCCGAAGCGCGTGAGGCAGCGTCGGCAGGGTTGATCTTCACGACCCACACACCGGTCATCGCCGGTCACGACTCGTTCCCGCCGTACCTCGTCGAGCGGTATCTGACCGACTACATCCGCTCGCTGGGCATCAGCCGCAATGAGTTGATGGGCCTCGGCCGCCGGAACCCGTCCGACGAGGGCGAACCGTTCTGGATGACGGTTCTGGCGTTGCGGATGGCCGCGTACACCAACGGCGTCTCGAAGTTGCATGGCGAGATCAGCCGCGAGATGTGGCAGGCGCTCTGGCCGTCGCTGCCGGTCGAAGAGGTGCCAATCGGCCACGTCACGAACGGCGTCCACCTGCGCTCGTGGGTCTCCGATGAGATGGAGACGCATTACGACCGTTACATTGGGTCGCGCTGGCGCAACGAGCCGCCGGAGACCGATAGTTGGGAACAGGCGAGCCGGATTCCGGCAGAAGAGCTCTGGCGCACACACGAGCGTCGTCGGGAGCGCCTGATCGCCTTCGCTCGCCGCAAACTGCGCGAGCAGCTGGAGCATCGTGGCGTTCCGCTGGCCGAGATCGAACGCGCCGGATCGGTCCTTGACCCGGAGGTGCTGACAATCGGCTTCGCGCGGCGGTTCGCGACCTATAAGCGGGCGACACTCCTGCTTCGCGATCCCGAGCGACTGATGCGGCTGATAACCGATCCGGAGCGGCCGGTCCAGTTCATTTTCGCCGGCAAGGCGCACCCGCGTGATGATGCCGGCAAGGAACTGATCCGCCAGATCATTGCGTTCTCGCGTCAACCTGCCGTCCGCAATCGCTTCGTCTTCCTTGAGGACTACGACATGGAGACCGCCCGTTTCCTTGTTCAGGGCTGTGACATCTGGCTCAACAACCCGCGTCGCCCCGAGGAAGCATCCGGTACGAGCGGGATGAAGGCGGCCGCCAATGGTGTCCTCAATTTCAGCACGCTCGATGGCTGGTGGGCCGAGGCGTGGGACGACTGTGCCGATCAGCCGGTACCGGTTGGGTGGGCGATCGGTCGCGGCGAGACGTATGACAATTGGGACTACCAGGATCAGGTCGAGGCCGAAGATATCTACGACGTCCTGGAGCGTGACATCATCCCCTGTTACTATGAGCGCGGAACGGAGCGGATCCCGCGCGACTGGATTTCCCGTATGCAAGCGACGATCGAGCATCTTGGCCCATTCGTCAGTTCGCATCGGATGCTGCGTGACTATGTGACTGACTTCTACATCCCGGCCATCGAACGCTCGAAGACGCTGGCAGACGCTGACCTGGCCGGCGCACGGTCGCTGGCTGAGTGGCGCACTCGGGTCGAGAAGCACTGGTCAGACGTGCGGGTTGAAACGGTCGAGAACAACGTTCCGAACGAGGTCCGAGTCGGTGAGCCGATGGTTGCGCGGGCGAAGGTGCATCTGGGAGCGCTGAAGCCTGCCGACGTCGCGGTCCAGATGTACACCGGACGACTGAACGCCGTCGGGGACATCGTCGATGCCGAGATGACACCGATGCACCTTGCCGGGGAGGCGGGTTCAGGTGCCTATGTCTTCGAATCAGCCCCCACACCCTGGCGCGTCAGTGGCCTCCACGGCTATACCGTCCGCGTCCTCCCGGCCCATCCGGCATTGCACTGCAATTACCTGCCGGGCCTGTTGACCTGGGCGACGGTGTAAGGGTTTTGTGATGCGTGATGCGTGATGCGTGATGCGTGATGCGGGTGCCGTTGGGTCGTGCCAAAACCATATCGATCCCTCACAGACCATCGCATCACACATCACACATCACGCATCACGCACCTCAACCTCTGCCTCGATCTCAACCGGGATGTTGAAGGGTAGTTCTGCCATACCGACGGCGGAACGGGCGTGGCTGCCTGCGTCGGGTCCCCAGATCGCGAGGATGAGGTCGGAGAAGCCGTTGATCACGGCGGGAGTCTGATTGAAGCCGGGGGCGGTGTTGACCATCCCAAGGACCTTCAGCCAGGCGGTGACGCGGTCGAGGTCCCCGAGGGCGCGTTTGAGGCTGCCAATGATGGCGAGGCCGGTCAACCGGGCGGCTTCGTAGGCCTCCTCCGGGGTCACGTCTGCGCCGACCTTGCCGAACGGTCCAGCCAGCGTTCCGTCCGCCAGTTGCGGTCCGTGCCCCGAGATGTAGGCGCGATCGCCGTGGACGCGTACCCACGGAAACGGCAGGCTCACACCCGGCGGCAACTTCAACGGCTCCGGGATAACCAGCCCGAGTTCTTCCATTCGTGCTTCGATCTTCATCTCGACCCTCCCAACCGCATCACGCATCACGCGTCACGCATCACGAGTCCCTCGAACCGCTCGATATCCCCCCGGATGATGTCGAAACTGGCGCGCCAGAAGTCAGGTGTCTGGATGTTGATGCCGAAGCGGTTGGCGAGCGTCGCGGCGTCGTCGAGGCCGGTCGACATCAGCAGGTCGTCGTAGGAGGCGCGGAAGCGATCGGGGTCGGCGCGGTACTGTGCGTAGAGGCCGAGCGCGAAGAGTTGTCCGAACATGTACGGGAAGTTGTAGAAGGAGCGCCCCGCGCTGTAATAGTGCGGCTTGACGGCCCACATATACGGGTGCAGCACCTCCTGATCGAGGCCATCTCCGTACGTTTCCCGCTGAGCGTCGAGCATCAGTGTGTTGAGTTCGTCGATTGAAAGTTCGCGAGCGTTGCGTCGCTCGAATACCGCCTGCTCGAAGATGAAGCGGCTGGAGATGTCGACGACGACCTGACAACTGCCCTGCAACGACCCTTCGAGGATCGCGAGCGCTTCGGCGTCGCTGGCCTCCTGTAACCCGGCGTCGCGGATGATCGTTTCGCAGAAGATGCTGGCGGTCTCGGCCAGGGCCATCGGCGTCGTTCGCTGGAGGACAGTCACCTTACAGCGATTGATGTTGTGATAGCCGTGGCCAAGTTCGTGGGCCAGTGTCGAGATACCGGAGAACGACGGCTTGAAGTTCGCCAGAATGCGCGATTCATCGTTGCGCAGCGGCATGCAGAAGGCGCCGTCGCGCTTGCCGGGGCGCGGCTCGGCGTCGATCCAGTTCTCGGCGAACGCGCGCTCGGCGAAGGCTCCCATCCGCTCCGAGTAGCCGTGGAAGTGACGGACGATGAACTCGCGAGCGTCGTCCCACGACCAGACCCGAGGATCGTCGCCCAGCGGCGCGAACAGGTCGTACCAGGTCAGCGCATCGAGCCCGAGCGCGTGTGCCTTGGCGCGCAGGTAACGCCGGAAGTCGGGGAACGACTCGCGGGCGGCCGTCATCATCGCGTCGAGCGTCGCGCGGTCGATGTGGTTGTCGAAGCAGGCTTCGTCGAGTGGGCTATCCCAACCGCGCCGGGATGCGAGCGTGCTGACCTGCCCTTTGATCCCGTTCATTGCCGCGGCCAGTGGGAGCGCGTTGCGTTCCCAGGCAATCATCTCAGCTTCGTATCCGGCCTTGCGCAGGTTACGATCCCGCTCGTGGGCGAGGTTGCGGACCTGGCTCATCGGCATCTCGACCTGCTCGCCATCGCGCTCGACGGTGACGCTGATCTGCGACGAGAGGTTGTTGTAGAGCTTTGCCCAGGCCGACCCTGCCGAGAGATTCAGTTCTGCGGCAAGATCCTCTTCGGCGGGAGACATCAGATGCTCGGCTCGTCGCCTCGCTTGCAGGAGTGCGAAGCGGTGTTCGGCGGCGATCTCCGACCGCTCGATCAGTCCATCGACATCGAGTGAGCCGACCCAGGCCGTGAAGCGTGTCCCCAACTTCTGCAGCGTTGCGCCGTGCTGCTGGTACTGGCTCATCACTGCCTGGGCCCGGTCGTCACGTGAGTCGGTTGAGATAAAGGCGGAGATATAGGCGCCAAGCGTCTGGGAATCCTGGAGGACCTCGTTCAATCGCTCGATCACCTCTTCGACCGCTGCGATCGTCGCCTCATCCAGCATAGCCTGCTCGTTCCGCTCAACACCGTGCCGGTCGAACAGGTTCACCAGGTCGTCGATGCTGGCGACATTCGCGTTCATACCCTGTTCGAACTCCGGTGAGTCCAGTCCAGGGTAGACGACGCTCATATCCCAGCGTGGCAACGTACCGGTTGTGTCTGTCATGGTGGTTGATCCTTTTCGTTGGCGGGATTCGGGACTCGGGACTCGGGAATTGGGAATCGGGGGATTTAAAGGACACTGATTCTCTCAATACCCCCTGATCCCGACTCCCGAATCCCGCCCCTCACTCTCCTGTTTCGAGAAACTGTGCCACGAGCGGGGTTACCGCATCGGGTGCGTCCCAAGCGGCGAATGGTCCGGCGTCGGGGACAACGTAGCGGCTGGCGTGTGGGATCTCCTGTTCGAGTGTGGCTGCCGTTGTGTGGAACTCGGGAAGGTCGTTGGCGCCGTTGACGATCAACGTGTGCTGCCGGAGTTGTGGGAGGGCGGAGCGGATATCCGGAACTGGCCGTGGCGCGGTTGTTGTCAGCCACGGTGCGCCGTTGAAGCGGTCGATGATTGCCCGGTGTTCGTCTGGTCGATGCGTTGTCGAAAAGAACGGTGACTCCTCGAACCAGTGTTGAACGGCGGCCTCGACACCATCCCGGCCGGCGATCTCACGCGCGTTCGCCTGCCAAACGTCGACGGTTGGTTGGGCCTCGCCGGGGATAACAGCGCCGTCGAGGACCAGCGTTGCTATGCGCTCCGGATGCTGGGCGGCGAGGAACAGGCCGACTCCAGCGCCTGTGTGGGTTCCCCAGTAGTGAGTCGCGCCGATATTCAGCGCGTCCAGCACGCCGAGGATGTCACCGGCGTACTCGACCGGGCCGTAGCCGCCATGTCGTGCGACGGAGCCTCCGTGTCCGCGCAGGTCGATCCTCAGCAGACGAAACGAATCCGCCAGCCGGTCGACCTGTGGTTGCCAGATTTCGAGGTTCTGCGAGAATCCATGCACCAGGACCAGCCAGGGACCGGCCCCATCGAGTTCATAGTGAATATCGGCATCCTGAAGGCTGATTGTTCCCATCGGCGACTCCCACTGTTCCCTGCGATCAGGCAACAAGGATACGGAGCGTCGTCCACGTTGGACCGGGCACAGGAGAGACGCCCTCGACGAATCGGTACCGATGGATATTTAGTCTACGGTGCGCTGCGTGATACACCATTCTTGTCAGAGAGTGGACGTGTTTGTGGGACGCCGGTCGGCGATCTTGGAGCGAGATGGACACCGGGGTCATCAAGGTGCTGCTGGTAGACGCAGATGTTTCGATGTGTCGGAACATCGGTGATCTGCTGACGGCCGTTGATGGGGCTGCCTACGATCTGGCCTGGACCTCGTCCTGGGACGAGGGTCTGGCACGTCTCGTTGCTGGTGATGTCGATATGGCGCTGGTTGGCGAGTATATCGATGGGCGGCGCGGGACCGAACTGATCAAGACCGCGACCGGGCAGTCGCTGGATGTGCCAATCATTCTGCTGGCCGACAGGACGCGCGGGTCGGGGCATGACGCGCTCGATTCCGGCGCCGTTGACTACCTCGTCATCCGTGGACTCACACCGGAACTGCTGGAGCGGGCGATTCGCTACGCGATCGGCCAGGCAGCGTCGGCGCGCCAGCTCCGCGCCAGCCAGGCCCGCTTTCGTGCGCTGTACGAGCATGCACCCGACATCATCGCTGTGGCCGATGCGAACATGCGCATTCTGCACATCAATCCGGCGATCGAGTCGCTGGCGGGTCTCACTCCCGGCGAGGTGATTGGGACCATCGCCACCGATCGGTGTCACCCGGACGACATTGCGAACATCCGCGAGACATTGTCGTCGTCACTTGCGCAGCCGCGTTCAACAGCGAGAGTGCGCTATCGCTACCTGCATGCGAATGGCGACTGGCGATGGTTCGAGTCGACGATCACGAATCTCAACGACGACCCCGCCGTCGGCGGCTACTTTTCGACGGTACGCGACGTTACCGATGAGGTCGTCAATGACCTGCGGATGCGCGATCAGTCCCAACGGCTGCAGTTACTGGCTGAAATGTCGGCGGCGTTCTCCGAAGTCGCACTCGACTTTGATTCGATTCTGGAGACGCTTGGACGGCGCGTCAGCGAAACGCTGAACGATAGTTGTGTCCTGCGAGTCGTCAGTGATGACGGAACACAACTCGTACCGATGGCGATCTGGCACCCGGACGAGGAGATGCGTCGCCAGTTGCGTGAGACGCAGATTGGGCCGCTCGCGATCGATGACTGGCTCCCCGGCACCGTCATGCATACCGGCGAGCCGGTGTTGATCCCTGATTTTGACTCCGAGGCCGAACGTCGCAAGTACCCCGAAAAAGACGACTCGTTCCTCAAGTTCGATGTCTACAGCATGCTCGTCGTCCCGATGCGGGTACGCGGAGACATTATCGGGACGCTCGCCGTCTCGCGGCTCGTTCCGGGCCAGCCGTATACCGAGGGCGACCGAGACTTCCTTCAGGATTTGGCAGATCGAGCCGCCCAGACGGTTGATAACGCCCGGCTTTATCGTCGTGCGGTCGAGGCAGAGGATAAGTTCCGGACGATTGTCGAGCATATTCCAGCCGCGACGTTCACGATCGGGATGGATGGCCGCTACCTCTACATGAGTCCACGGATCGAGCGGCTGTTGGGTTACCCGGTCGAACGTTGGGATGATGGTGTCGCATTCTGGTCGTCGATCCTGCATCCGGACGATGTCGAGGCCGTCGTCGCGGAAGACCGGCGGACCGATGAGACTGGTGAACCGTTTGACCTCGAGTATCGCTATATCGCTGCCGATGGCCGGGTCGTCTGGGTCCGCAACCAGACCGAACTGCTGCGTGCGCCAAACGGAACGCCGCGCTTCTGGCAGGGATACATGATCGATATCACGGCCCAGAAGGAAGCCGAGCAGCGGTTGCGGGCTGCGGAAGACCAGTTCCGAACGCTGGTCGAGCACAGCCCGGCTGTCATCTTCACCTCCGACGTCGATGAAGCCTCAACGCCGCTCTACATGAGCCCGCAGATCGAGCAGATGCTTGGCTATCCTCCCGAGATGTGGGCGACAGCGGAGATCTGGCACCAGATCATTCACCCGGACGATGCTGCCAGAGTACAGGAACTGGACCGGATCACCGGGGCGTCTCTCGAGCCGTTCGATATTGAGTTCCGTGTTTTCGCCGCCGACGGCCGGATCGTCTGGCTACGCAACTACTCCGTCGCTGTTTGCGATGAGCATGGCGAACCACTCTACTGGCAGGGATACCTGATTGACAGGACGGCGCAGAAGAACGCTGAAGAAGCCATTCTCTTCCAGGCCCAGTTGCTGGAGGCAGTCGGGCAGGCGGTGATTGCCGTCGATCTGCAGCACCGTATTACCTACTGGAACCACGCCGCCGAGTTGCTGTACGGCTGGAAAGAGGACGAGGTTCTCGGACTCGACATCACCGATGTGACGACGCCGGACGAGACGCGCGCTCAGGCGCTTGAGACGCTTGCACAGTCGGCGGGGCGCTCGTGGGAGGGCGAACTGCGTCTGATGCGGCGTGACGGCAGCCGTTTCCCGGCGCTCGTTTCCAACTCGCCGGTGATCGATGATGCCGGTCAGGTAATCGGCATGATCGGCGTTTCGGTCGACATCTCAGAACGAAAGGCGCTTGAGGAGCAACTCCTTCATCAGGCATTCCACGACGCACTGACCGGGCTGCCAAACCGCAACCTGTTCCTCGACCGAACGCGCCATGCCCTGGCACTCTCAGGCCGGTTTGGTCAGATGGTGGCGGTCCTCTTCATCGACCTCGACAACTTCAAGATCGTCAATGATAGTCTCGGTCACGCCATCGGTGACCAGTTGTTGATCGTCACGGGCGAACGCATCACGAGTTGCCTGCGCGACGGTGATACTGCCGCCAGACTCGGTGGCGACGAGTTCGCGATCCTGCTGGAAAATCTGTCGTCCATCGAGGATGCGCGCAGCGTTGCGCGGCGCCTGCTTGACGTATTGCAGCGGCCGCTCCACCTCGACGGCCACGAGATGTTCGTGACGCCAAGCATCGGGATCGCCGTCGGTTCGACGGATAGTGATCTCGCCGAGGATCTGCTGCGCGATGCGGACGTCGCGATGTATACCGCCAAACGGAATGGTCGCGCTCGCTTCGAAATTTTCGAACCGGAGATGGGTTCGATCGCGCGGCAGCGGATGGAACTGGAGCACGATCTACGCCGGGCGCTCGACCGCGACGATCTGGAACTGCACTACCAGCCGGTCGTCAGTCTCTGCGATGGTTCGTTGACGGGATTCGAAGCGCTGCTCCGCTGGCAGCACCCGACACGCGGCTGGATCTCGCCGACCGTGTTCGTGCCGGTTGCCGAGGAAACGGGACTGATCGTGCCAGTGGGCTCCTGGGCGTTGAGAGAGGCATGCCGGCAACTGGTTGCCTGGCAGCAACAGTCCAGCGTCGCCCGGGAGATCAGCGTGAGCGTCAATCTCTCTGGCCGGCAGTTCAAGGAACCCGGACTGGTCGATGAGGTCGCGATGATCCTGGACGAGACAGGGTTGGCGCCAGAGCGACTGAACCTGGAGATTACCGAGACGATTATGATGGCGGACGAAGCAGGGACAAGCGCGATTCTGCGCCAGTTCGAGCAACTGGGTGTCACGCTCGCGATCGACGACTTCGGGACGGGCTATTCGTCGCTCGGAACTCTGCGCAACTTCCCGGTGAACACGCTCAAGATCGACCGATCGTTCGTGGACGGACTGGGTGCTGAGTCGGACGACAGTGTCATCGTTGCGGGTGTCGTCGGGCTCGCTCATGGTCTCGGCCTGCGCGTCGTTGCCGAGGGTGTTGAAACGCCCGACCAACTGGCACGCCTCCGCGAACTCGGCTGTGACCTCGGGCAGGGCTATCACTTCTCCCGACCGCTGCCGGCCGCTGCTGTCATGGCACTGCTTGCCGCCCACGATCGCTCTGTTGCCGCCTGACGGCTGCCGGTGCAATACCTGCATCGTTACAGGCCGCGAGGTGAGAGGAGCGACCGATGGTGCTTCCGGACGACTTCCGCTTTGAACTTCCTCTGCTGGAGACGGAACGACTCATCCTGCGGCGGCTCGTTCCTGAGGATGCTGACGAGGTCTTCGCCTACGCCTCGGATCCTGAGGTCGCGTCGTGGACGACCTGGGAGGCGCACCGGACGCTGGATGACTCCCGCGACTACCTCGAGCGGGTGATGTCGTGGTACGCCGACGGCTTCGGCGGCCCGTGGGGACTGGAACTGAAGTCGACCGGGCAACTGATTGGCACCTGCGGCATGGCACTGACGCCACAACACGCTCGTGCCGAACTTGGCTATGCCGTCGGGCGTGCCTGGTGGGGGCAGGGGCTAATGACGGAAGCGGTTGTCGAGGCGATCAGATACGGCTTCGAGGAACTACGCCTGAACCGGATCGAAGCGCGTTGCATTCCTAGCAACATCGGCTCGGCCCGTGTGATGGAGAAAGCCGGGATGACCTACGAAGGTACGATCCGCGAGCAGATCTTCGTCAAGGGCAGTTTCGATGACCTCAGGCTGTATTCGATCCTGCGCCGTGAATGGCTGGCGTCGCGCCGCTGATGTCCAGCGTGAACCTTTTGGCGGTAGACTGCACGCTGCGTTGGGGTGGATGGTGACGGTGAAGGGGAGCGAGAGCGATGCTGTCGCCAGAGGAGGTGTTTGCCGAGTACGCCGCGAGCCTCATAGAGCCAGACGAGGCACGACGCCTGACGATACTCGAAGCGGTCTGGACGGAAGACGGCGAAGTGGTGCTTCCTGAGGTGCGGGTGGTCGGCCGTCCGGCGATCAACGCGCACATCACTGGCATCCGCCGATCGTTTGGTCGCGCGACGCCGATCCTGATCCCGCCGGTCGATGCCCACAATGGCTTCATGCGCTTCGAATGGCGGATGATTGATCCGACGGGCGAGGTTGTCGCCGCCGGTGTGAACATCGGCGAACAGGCCGAAGACGGGCGCCTGCGCAGGGTGGTGCTGTTCCGTGGTGTCAGGCCGGGACAGTATCTGGAGCGAACTTGATCATTGAGGAGTGGGAATGACTGAGGAACGACGGCGGCCGGTCAAGATCGGGATGCTGCTGCCGCATCTGGAAGGTTCGTACCTGGGCGGAACCGCTCGATGGACGGACCTGGAAGCGATGGCGAAGACGGCAGAAGATGTCGGCTTCGACTCGCTCTGGGTGGCGGACCATCTGCTCTACCGGTTCCCCGATGTGCCGGAGTTCGGCGTCTGGGAGTGCTGGTCGCTGATGGCGGGATTGGCGGCGGTCACAGAACGTGTCGAACTCGGCACGATCGTCTCGGTAACGCCGTGGCGGAACCCGGCCCTGTTCGCCAAGATGGTCGATACGGTCGAAGAGATCAGCGGTGGACGAGTCATCCTCGGCCTCGGTGCCGGTTCTCATCAACCGGAGTTCCCGGCCTTCGGCTACGACAGTTGGGATCACAAGGTAAGCCGGTTCGAGGAAGAGATTGGCATCATCACGACCTTGCTGAAGACTGGCAAGATCGACCATGAGGGCAAGTACCACACGCTGCGAGAGTGTGAGTTGCGGCCACGTGGTCCTCGTCCCGAGGGGCCACCGATCATGGTCGGTGCGATGGGCCCACGGATGCTGCGTATCCTGGCGACCTACGCCGACGAGTGGAACATCCCGTGGCGGCAGACGGTTGAGGAGTTGCGCGAGGTCAGCCCCCGCGCTGACGAGGCGTGCGCGAAGGTCGGTCGCGATCCGTCGACCCTGCGACGCTCGGCCTGCCTCCAGGTAGACCTGCCGGGCTACGAGAACTGGCCGGGGCACGACCTGCTGCGCTCCGGACGGGCGAAGGCGATCCGAGGCGACTACGCCGAAATCGCCGAGAAACTGCGCGGCTACGCCGAGGCGGGTGTCTCGCACATCCAGCTCTGGCTGGACCCGAATAACATCGAGGGCATCGAAGCCTTTGGGCGGGTCCTGGAGGAGTTGGACAAGGGCTAGCAGCGATGATTCGGTAGGCTCCTGGGCGGTTCGAAGCAATTCAAGCCGCCCAGATCGTTGTCTGGCAGCGCCGGAGTTTTCATCCGGCACCGCTCGCCACCTCCCTGTCGGAGGTGGACTTCGGCTCATCGTTCGCAGATGCACAGTTTGCGTGGCAAGTAGATTGCGAAACGAAAATGCTACGCCTCACTGTGCCTCGCGTACAGGTGAGTGACAACCTTCGATGTGACGTTGCGGACATAGAGAATCCTGTGGGCCAGATGACGAAAATACTGATAGTCGACGACGACACCACCATACGCGACATGCTCGACACCGTCCTGAGCGAGGAGGGCTATGCAACCTATCAGGCGGGGAACGGCCGCGATGGTGTTGAGTTGGCCGAGCAGGTCAGCCCCGAGTTGATCCTGATGGACATCATGATGCCGGTCGTCGATGGCGCGACGGCCATCGGGCAATTGCGCGAGAACCCGCGCACCCGATCGATCCGGGTAATCGCGATGTCGGCGGGTTCCACGCTGCTCCAGCGGATCGATCAACTCCAGGCAGATGGTGTCCTCGCCAAGCCGTTCGACCTCGACGAACTACTGGCAAACATCGAGTTCCAGTTGCGCGACGTGGTGCCGGCCTGACACTGACACCTGACGCATTTCCGAACGAACCATTCGGCTACGTGCTGATTGGGCGTGTCGGATACACTGGTGACCTGTCCGAATGTGCAACGTACGCTGACAGGTAGCCATGTTTCACATCACCGACCTTTCCCCTACTGATCATGCACTCGTGGAGCAGACAGCAGAGGTGCTGATGGCCGCGTTTCGTGGCCTGACGGACACCTGGGCCACGATAGACCTCGCCCGCGAAGAGGTTGCCGAGTCGTTCGACGCCGACCGGATCAGCCGAGTCGCGCTGGATGACGCAGGCCGCGTCGTCGGCTGGATCGGCGGGATCAGCGAGTACGGCGGCAACGCCTGGGAACTGCATCCGTTGGCCGTCCATCCGGATGCTCAGGGGCGCGGAGTCGGTCGAGCGCTCGTCGACGACCTGGAAGCGCAGGTGCTCCAGCGAGGCGGCGCAACGATCTACCTCTTCACTGACGACGAGACATGTCGGACCAGCCTGGGCGGCGTTGATCTCTACCCGGACCCCTGGCAGCACATCAACCGTATCAGCAATCACGACAACCACCCGTATGGCTTCTATCTACGCTGTGGATTCGTCATCACCGGCGTCATCCCCGACGCCAGCGGCCCTGGGAAACCGGACATCCTGATGGCCAGGCGGGTGATGCGTGCCGGGTGATCTGCAATTCGCAACCCCAACTTGCTGCGACACTGGCACCGCTTCAGGCATCATCGACCCCCTCTCGATGCGTACAATCCCGTGGCAGCCTTCGCGCGGCAGGTGGGGTGCTGATGGATGCTGACAACGGGGGGTAGATGACATGCGTTGGCTGATGCCGCGAGACGATACATTCTTCGTGCTCTTCGAGCGTTCTGCAGCGACGATGGTCGAGGCCGCTGTGGCACTCGAGGCGTTGTTCAACGGCGGTCCGATCGACGAGGAGCGGTTCAGGCTCCTCGACGACATCGAGCATCAGGGTGATGAGATCACCCACGAGGTGATTGCCCGGATCGGCCGAACCTTCATCACGCCGCTCGATCGAGATGACATCCACCGATTGATCCATATGCTCGACAACGTCATCGACGCGGCGGAGTCGGCCGGCGAGATCGCCTTGCTCTGCAACGTGACGCATGTTCGCCCCGAGGCACAGGAGATGACGCGGGTGCTCGTCGGAATCACGCAGGAGGTTGCCGCGCTGGTGCCGTCGCTTCGACGCGCCAACGGTCACCGCGAGCACATCGTTCGCGCCCACGAACTCGAGAACGAGGGCGACAGGATCTGGTCTCGCGCATTCGCCTCGCTGTTCGACGGTGGCCTGGACCCACTCGATGTCATTCGCTGGAAAGAGATCTTCCAGGTGATCGAAGAGGCCATCGACGGCGCCGAACAGGCCGCCCAGATCATCGAAGAGATCATCTACAAGCAGGCGTAGTGCAGGAAGGCTGACAGCAAGTGGATCAGGTGCTGCTGCTCCTGCTACTGGTATTCGTGGCCGGTGTGGCCTTCGACTTCATCAATGGGTTCCATGACACTGCCAACGCCATCGCTACCGTCGTCGCGACGCGGGTTCTCTCGCTTCGGACGGCGATTCTCGCTGCTGCGGCGTTCAACGTCATCGGTGCACTGAGCGGGACGGCTGTTGCCGAAACGGTCGGCAAAGGTCTGGTCGATGAGAACTCCGTGACCCAACCGGTCGTTCTGGCTGGCGTCCTCGGTGCGATCGTCTGGAACCTGCTGACCTGGTACTACGGCGTTCCGTCCTCCTCGTCACACGCGCTGATCGGTGGTCTGCTTGGCGCCGCTGCCGTCCATAGCGGTATCGATGTCTGGCAGTGGAGCGGGATCGAGAAGACGCTAGTCGCGTTGGTTGGCTCGCCGGTCATCGGTTTCGTTGGCGGTATGCTCCTCATTACGATCGTCTCGTGGCTCAGTTTTCGCGCTCGACCTCAATCCGCAACGCGAACGTTCCGTGGTCTCCAACTCTTCTCGGCGATGTTCATGGCGTTCAGCCACGGATCGAACGATGCCCAGAAGACGATGGGTATCCTGACACTTGCCCTCTACACCTCCGGGCGAATCGATGAGTTCGCAGTCCCGTTCTGGGTCGTTCTGTTGGCAGCGGGCGCGATGGGCGCCGGGACAGCAGCCGGTGGCCGCCGGATCATCCACACAATGGGTGACAAGATCATCAAGCTTCAGCCGATTCACGGCTTCTCAGCCGAGACAGCCGCCGCGACCGTCATCTACACCGCCAGCCACCTCGGCTTTCCGGTCAGCACGACCCACGTCATCTCGTCGTCGATCATGGGCGTCGGTAGCGTCCGTGGCCGTTCTGGCGTGCGCTGGGGCGTTGCCCGGCAGATCGTGACCGCCTGGGTCCTCACCATCCCCGCCTGCGCCATCACCTCCGGCATCCTCTACGCACTCCTGTCGATTGTGTTCTAGCCAGTCAGCCAGTTAGTTTGTCAGTCGGTCAGCAGGGTTAGACAGAACGGCGGTGACGCGTTACCGTACGTCTCCTGAAATGCTGACGAACTGACCGGCTGACTGGCTGAATAGCTGACCAACTGGAGGGGTCGACCAATGAACGTCGTCGATGTGGTTGCTGAGGTGTTGAAGCGTGAGGGTGTCGAGTTTCTGATTGGGTACCCGGTCAATCACATCATCGAGGCGGCTGCCGCGGCTGATGTTCGGACGATCATCGTCCGGCAGGAGCGGGTGGGGATTCACATGGCCGACGCCGTGTCGCGGGTGACGAGCGGCAGGCAGATCGGTGTGTTTGCGATGCAGCACGGGCCGGGAACCGAGAACGCGTTCGGCGGCGTCGCCCAGGCGTACGGCGATTCGTCGCCGGTGCTGATCCTGCCCGGTGGGTACCCGCAGCCGGTCGCCAACCGTGATCCACAATTCAGCGCCTACCTCAACTTCCAGCACGTCACGAAGTCAGCCGAACAGGTCGCGCGACCGGACCTGCTGGTCTCCGCGTTGCGCCGTGCCTTCACCCAGGTTCGCAACGGACGCCCGCGACCGGTGCTGGTCGAGATTCCATCTGACATGATGTATGCCGCCGTCGACGGAGACGTTGACTACACACCGGCTCGTCGTGTTCGCTCCGCCCCAGATCCGACGGACGTTAGTCAAGCCGCTGAAGCGCTGGTGGCAGCCGAGCGACCGGTTATCTACGCTGGACAAGGCGTTCACTACGCCGAAGCCTGGACGCAACTGCGCGAACTCGCCGAACTCCTCGAAGCGCCGGTCACGACAAGCCTCCAGGGCAAGAGCGCGTTCCCCGAAAACCATCCACTGTCGCTGGGTTCGGGCGGCCGCGCGATTCCGAAACCAGTCCACGCTTTCCTGCAGGAAGCGGATGTCATCTTCGGAATCGGCTGTAGTTTCGCCAGTACCACCTACGGTGTCTCGATCCCGAATGGCAAGACGATCATTCACGCGACGCTCGATCCGGCTGACATCAACCGCGATGTGGTCGCAACGCACGCGCTGGTGGGTGACGCCGGCCTGACGCTTGACGCGCTGCTGGCGGAGGTTCGCGAACGGCTCGGTGGCCGCCCGCGTGGCCGCGCCGAAGCGGTCAGTCAGGAGATCGCTCGCCTGCGTGACGAATGGCTCGCTGACTGGATGCCAAAGCTGACGTCAGAGGAGACGCCGCTCAACCCATACCGCGTGATCTGGGATCTGCTGCAGACCGTCGACGTTCCCAACACGATCATCACGCATGATGCAGGTAGCCCCCGCGATCAACTCTCGCCGTTCTGGGTCGCTCAGGAACCGTTGACCTATCTCGGCTGGGGCAAGACGACCCAACTTGGCTATGGACTTGGTCTCGCGATGGGCGCGAAGCTGGTGCGGCCCGACAAGCTCTGTGTCAATGTCTGGGGCGATGCTGCGATTGGATTCACCGGGATGGACTTCGAGACGGCCGTCCGCGAGCGGATTCCGATCCTTTCGATCCTGCTGAACAACTTCTCGATGGCGATTGAGCTACCTGTCATGCAGGCTGCGACCGAGAAGTACCGCTCGACCGACATCAGCGGCAACTACGCCGCGATGGCGCGAGCCTTCGGCGGCTACGGCGAGCGGGTTACCCGCCCGGACGAAATCATCCCGGCCATCCAGCGTGGTATCGAGATGACCCAGCAGGGCATCCCGGCACTGCTGGAGTTCATCACCGCGAAAGAGATTGAGTTCTCGACGTTCTAGAGCGGATCTTAGAAGTATGGCCTGTCGTCCTGAGCCGCAGCGAAGGACCTCTCCTCGCTGGCTCCGTGCAAGGTCGAAGCGGAGAGGTCCTTCGCTGCGGCTCAGGACGACAGGGTGGGCAACCATCTGCAACCCGCTCTAAGCGTGAGATGGAAGACGCCCAGGTCGCCTTGAGACGCGCACCACCACGCTTGTGTTGGGTTGCGCCTGTCTGTTGCCCTGTCATCCCGACGAACGGAGGGGTCTCGTGACTCGTTCGCGCCACTCGGGTTCAACGAGGAAGAGATCCCTCCGTTCGTCGGGATGACAGGGGAAGCGGGGTGGCATTCCTCGAACCAATCAACGGTCAGGATCACGACGGTGCACTACTGAGTCGCATCACAGGATGACTGAGGTGGCGTCTATGAACCACTCCCACTAAGCATCGAGGTTTCAACAAGGAAACGTTCTGCCAGACCCACCCCGAATCCCGATTCCCCGTCTACTTCCCCGCCAGCCGCTCGACGACCGGACTCAGCGCCTCCCAGTGTCGGTCGAAGACTGAGTAGTAAGTGATGCCGAGTTCGTCGCGGCGGCGTTCGAGGGTATCTGCGATCTCGTCGGGCGAACCGAAGAGGAAGTACGGCGAGTCGAAGAACACCTCCGGCGCGGTGTTCATCGCGGCGCTGAGGTCGTTGACCGCCGCGTCGCGAAGTTCGGCGGTGAAGACGCCCTGCAGGAGCGTGTTCAGCTCAATCTGATCGAAGCGCTCTCCGGCGGTGGCGCGGACGCGCTCGACCTTAGCCGCGACCGAAGCGGTGTCGAAGTCCAGCTCCAGCCCGCCTTCGCGTCGAGACGTGAAGACGGTGCTGACGATGTCCGCATGTTTGGCGGCGAACGCCAGCATCCGCGGGCCACCGGCACCGATCATCAGCGGGACGTGTGGCTGCTGCGCAGGCAGGATGCTCGGTGGCAGGTCGGTGACGGTGTAGTGTGTGCCGCTGAAGGTGACCGTCTCTCCGCGCAATAGCCGGATGATGATCTCGACGGCTTCTTCCATACGGCCTGCGCGCACGCCCGGTGCGTCCCATGAGATGCCGGTCGTCGTGTAGTCCTCGCGCATCCAGCCGGCACCGATACCGAGTTCGAAGCGGCCTTCGCTCAGCAAATCGAGCGTTGCTGCGTCCTGTGCGACGAATGCGGGATGCCGGAAGTCGTTGTCGATCACGTTGGTGCCGACGCGCAACGTCGTTGTCGCAGCCGCCGCGGCCATAAGTGCCGGTGCCCAGCCGGCCCGACCGCCGACGATATGGTCCGGCACGAGCAGGATGTTGTAGCCGAGTGCCTCTGCCTGCTGGGCTCGCTCCCGAAATGCACTGGCCGAGCCGATGTCTGTTACAACGAGGCCGAACCGAAATGGCCGTTTGCTGGTCATCATTCCCTCATCAATCACCTTGACCACGTCACCTGTGGATCCGGTCCAAATGGTGCCACGTCACCGTTCGATCGACGGGGTGGTTGTTCGAGAGAAATGCCAGGCAAGACCGGCCTGTGCGAGTGCCAGCGCGATTATGAATATCCCGATGCTGAAGATGGCCAGCAATCCAAACCCGAACGCGATGGCTGCGGCAACCGCCAGCATCCAGCCGGAGCGAGCCACGATGCCCATGACGCTCAGCACGACCGAGATGCCGAGCAGTGTCCAGAGCAGCGTCGCCAGCGTATCGTGGGACATTGGTTCCACCTCCCAACGACAGATTGTCGCCTATCAGTATGGGAACACCGCTCGCGAACATCGTGTGCCTGTCGTTGACGTGCTGATGTGCTACCGTCCCGGCAGACTGCGAAGGAGAGGATCGATGGCACTCGGAATCGTCGCGCTGCTGGGTGGGATCGCGCTGCTGGCGATTGGAACACGGTTTCGCGCGACGGTCTGGGGTAACGTGCTGGTGATCGTTGGCGGTGCCATCATGGCTGTCGGTGTCATCTTTCTCGGTATGGAGGGGTTGACCCAATCATCGGAGTAGGTCTGCTACATGGATCAGGACGGTGCGTCGAACTCGCTCGTTGTCGGGACGCTGAACATCCGCAATCGCTCCGACCGCTGGCCGGAACGCGCGCCGCTGCTGGTCGAGCAATTGACCGCGCTCCAACCTGACATTATCGGTCTGCAGGAGATTCGCCGTCCTCGTGGGCAGGGCCGCTGGCTGCTTCGCGAAGTGAACCGGAAGCTACGCGATGATGGACCACGCTACACGATGGCAAGTGCGTGGAAGAGCGGACCACGACGCGTCTGGGAGGGACTGGCGGTGATGACGCGGCTACCCGTGGTCGACACCGCCCGGCTGGACCTCGGTGGCGGATCACGGGTTGCCCAGCGGGTGCGTGTCGAGTTGCCGGGTGGTCAGCGGCTGGCGTTCTACAACACGCATCTGCACCATGCTGCCGAGGACGACGTGCTGCGTCGCCAGCAGACCGAGCGGATCCTGGCGTGGATCGACACGACTCCGGATGAGCCGATTGTTCTCGTTGGGGACTTCAATTCCGAACCAGAGACGGATGTCGTCCATCTCCTCACTGAGCGATTCCAGTCGGCCTACCGGGTCGCCAACGGCGCCGAGCCAGACCTGACGGCTCCGACGCCGCTGAACATGACCGAGGCATCCCGGCTGGCGACGATCGACTACATCTTCGTCGATCCCCGGCTCACGGTCGAGGCCGCCTGGCTGACGTTCACCCAGCCTGACCCGAACGACCGGCGCCTCTACCCCTCAGACCACTACGGCGTCGCGGCTCGCATCGCCTTCCCGTAGCCTAGCGGTCGCGGCGCTGGGGTCTGTTGCCCTCGCGACGGGGGCGATTGTCTCGGTTGCCTTCGCGGCCGCCGTCACGTCGTGGACGACGTTCATCGCGGGAAGCGCCGTCACGCCGGTCGCCCGCCTGACGGTCGCCACCTTCTCGCGGGCGGGCGATTTCGACACGGACCTCACGGTTGCGAATGCGCGACCCCTGGATCGCGTTCACGACACGTTCCGCGAGGTGATCGGGAATCTCGACGAACGAGTACGTGTCCTTGATTTCGATCACGCCGATCGACTTGCCGGGGATCTGCGCCTCGTTGGCGATCGCACCGACGACGTCACTTGGCCGCAGACCGTCCTTGCTGCCGATGTTGATGAAGAGCCGCGACATACCGCGCTCGGCACCAAAGGCCGTCACCGGGATGTCCGGTTCCTCTGGCTCCGGTTCCAGCAGCAACGAGAGGGCGGCAGCCGCAATCAGCGATGGATCGTAGTAGGCGGCCAGTTCGTCAACGAACGCCATCGGCCGTTCGAGGTCTTCTTCCAGTTCGATGATCTCGCCGATCGTCGCCGCGAGTCGTTCGCGCTGGGCCTGGGCGACATCGGACGCGGTCGGGACGCGACGCGGCTCCATCCGCTGGCCGACCGCCCGCTCGATCCAGCGCAGCAGCCTGCGCTCACGAGGAGTCACGAGCGAGATCGCTTCGCCTGTCCGTCCGGCACGTCCGGTTCTGCCGATTCGGTGGACATAACTCTCCGGGTCGCCGGGGAGGGAGTAGTTGATGACATGCGAGACGTGCTCGACGTCAAGGCCACGGGCGGCAACGTCGGTTGCGACTAGCAAGGTTGCCGTCCCGGCGCGGAAACGGTTCATGACGCGGTCGCGCATCATCTGCGACAGGTCGCCGTGGATTGCTTCGGCGGCGTAGCCACGGCCCTGCAATGCCTGGGTGACTTCGTCGGTCTCGACCTTCGTCCGGCAGAAGATCATCGCCGACGTTGGCTCCTCGATGTCGAGGATGCGTGTCAGCGCTTCGAGTTTGGCACGCTGGACGACTTCGTAGTACGTCTGCGTGATCTGCGGGACGCTGACCTGCTCCGGTTCAACCCGGATCGTCTCCGGGTTGCGGAGGTACTGGGCAGCGAGGTCGGTGATCCGCTTCGGTAGCGTCGCTGAGAAGAGAGCGGTCTGTCGCTGTTCCGGGAGGGCGCCGAGGATCGTCTCAATGTCCTCGACAAACCCCATATCGAGCATCTCATCGGCCTCGTCGAGGACGACGAAGCGGACGTTGTTGAGTTTGAGCGTCTCCCGCCGCATGTGGTCCATCAACCGGCCTGGAGTGCCGACGACGACATCGACCGGCCGCGAGAGGGCGCGCAATTGCCGGTCGATCGGCTGGCCGCCATAGACGGCAACGACGCGTGTGTCGCGATACTTCCCGAAGCGGTGGATCGCTTCGGCGACCTGGACTGCCAGTTCGCGGGTCGGCGCGAGAATCAGCGCCTCCGGGCCACGAGTCTGTCCTGAGAGCCGCTCGACGATTGGCAGGCCGAAGGCTGCCGTCTTGCCGGTTCCGGTCTGTGCCTGGGCCATCATGTCGCTACCGGCCATCAGCGGCGGGATCGCCTGGAGTTGAATCGGCGTCGGTTCCTCGAAACCGATTTCGCCAAGCGCCTTGAGCGTCTCGCTGCTCAGCCCGAGCGCCTCGAATGATCGTGGTGTCGTCTCTGTTGCCATCTGTCCTGCTTCTCTCGTCGTCGGGCTGTGCCGTCGCGTCGTTCGCCTCAATGTGATCCTCGCAATCCCATCGCCACCGGAGACGATACCGCCTCGCGAGCGAATCGGGTAGGATGGCGTTCTACGGGAATGGTGAGTGGAGGAGTACTCAGTGGCAACATTTGAACCGTCAGATAACCTGAAGCGGATGGCCGCGGCCTCAGAGCGGCCGGTGATCGGCCCGGCTCCGCAGGGCATGATCGGCCTTGGCAGCGGCGATCCGGACTTCCGCACGCCCGAGCATATCCGCCAGGCAATGATCGATGCCATCAACGAAGGGTACTCGAACTACCCGCCAGGGATGGGCGATCCGGAACTGCTGGAGGCGTTGGCCGCGAAGATGCAGCGGCTGAGCGGCCTTCCGTGGAGCGCAGACGAACTGGTTGTCACGAGTGGCGGTTCAGGCGCGCTGTTCGCGTCGATCGCGGCATTCATCAATCCCGGCGACACGGTCCTGATCCCGGAGCCGACCTTCTCACAGTACGCCGACGTCACCCGCTTCGTTGGTGGAGAGCCGATCTTCGTCAAACAGCAGGAGGATTTCCACCTCGACCTCGACGCACTCCGGGCGGCTGCCGAACAGCACAAGCCGAAGATGGTTGTCATCTGCAGCCCGAACAACCCGACCGGCGTGATCTACAGCCGTGCCGAACTCGAGGGCCTTGCGGCTGTCGCGGCGGAGTACAACATGCTCGTCCTGGCCGACGAGGCGTACGACCATCTGATCCACGATGGTCACGAGTTCGTCTCGGCCATCGACATCCCTGAGATGGCTGACCGGCTACTGTATGCCAACACCTTCTCGAAGACCTATGCGATGACTGGCTGGCGGCTTGGCTGGGTCGCCGCTAAGGAAGGCAAGATCAACCACATCGGACGGGTCGCGCGTTCAACCGGCGGCGGCATCAACTGGCCGCTTCAGCGCGCCGGGGTCGCGGCGATCACTGGCCCGATGGAGCCGACTGAGGTGATGCGCGCCGAGTACGCTGCCCGTCGCGAGTTGATCAGCGAACTGCTGGCCGGTGCCGAGGGCGTCTCCTGGAACCCGCCGCAGGGTGCGTTCTACGCCTACATCAAGTACGACGCACCGCAGATCAAGGCCCGGCAGATGGCTGCCATTATCCGCGAGCGCGGTGTAGCCGTCCGCTCCGGTACCGAGTACGGACCGAGTGGCGAGGGATACGTCCGCGTGGCCTTCGCGACCGATCGGGACTCGCTGACGAAGGGCATGCTGCGCGTTCGCGAGGTGCTGACCGAGGCTGTCGAGGGACGGCTGAACGTCGAGGCGTAAGGACGAGGGAAGCGGACCCGGTCCGACAGGATCGCTCCGCGTCCTCGGCCTACCTGCTCCCGGCGTTGTCGCGTGATCCGTTCGTCCTGAAATTCAGATCATTGCCGATGTCCGGGCGCTGTGATGCGGCTCCTTCGTGATATGGTGTCACAATGACACTGTATTGCAGTTGAAGGAGCCGTTTCTTCATGCCCATTCGCCGCCTGTCACGCTTGCCAGTCGTTCTGAGTCTCGTGCTCGCACTGTTTCTGACAGGCTGCGTTCACATTGAACTCGAAAGTGCGTTTGACTCCGACGGAAGTGCACTGCACGCGTTCAAGACGACGATGGAGCGTGAGGGGATCGAGCAACTTGGATCGTTTGGTGGCGACGATGGTGAACTGACCTTCGATCCAAACGAGGGCCGTGAGGAGGCGGAAGCCGCCGGGTTCACGTTCGAATCGATCGACAATGACGACGAAGTTGGCTCGCGTATCTCTAAGCGGTACGAAGATGGGGAACAGGTCGGCGTTGCGTTCGACGAGATGTTCGCGTCGTCGACTGATGAAGGGGTCGATCCACCGCTTGGGGCCGTCAGCGGGACCTTCGTGAAGGATGGCGACGAGTACCGGCTGAACCTGACGATTGACTCCGACATCCTCTTCGCCGACACACCCGCCTCTGGCGAGGAAGCTGAGGAATTTGAAGGGTTTGGACTAGGCAGTCTGGATAGCTTCTTCGAGATCACCTATACAGCGACGATGCCCGGCGAGATCAAGGAGACGAACGGCACTGACCTCGGCGACGGTAAGGTCGAGTGGGAACTACCGCTGACCGGTTTGACGGAGATCACGGCTGTCTCCAGTGAGGGTTCCAGCGGCGGTATCGGTGGCCTCCTCATTATTGGTGGCCTGGTCGCCTTACTGGCCGCCGGCGGGCTGGCGGGTGTGTTCCTCTTCACGCGTCGCCGCACGCCTGTCACGGTGAGCAACACCGGTTCGTTCAATCCGGCCCCAACTGCTGCGCCCTCCGGATCGTATGGCGCCAACCCGCCGTCGTGGAGCGAACCCGACGCGACTCCAGAGCGCCCGTCGTCCGAGCAGGATACGAACCGTTTGCCGGAATAGCGCGTCTACGCCCGGAAGCCAGCGGCCAGTAACAGCAGAATCCCAAGCCCGATGACGATCCGGTAGACGACGAAGACGTCGATTGAGCGGCGGCTGAGGTACTGCATCAGTCCGGCGATGGCTGCGTAGCCAACGATGAAGGCGCTGAGGATACCGGCCGCAAAGATGCCGCGCTCATCGGCCGGGATGCCGTCACGGACGACATCGAGCACTTCGCGAAGTCCGGCGCCAAGGACGATTGGGACACCGAGCAGGAACGAGAAGCGCGCCGCGACCGGGCGGCTCATTCCGGCGAACAAACCGGCAGTGATCGTGCTGCCGGATCGCGAAACTCCGGGCAGGAGCGCGAACGACTGCGCCAGCCCGACGATCAGCGCATCACGCAGGCCGAGGTCGCTCAACTCGCGGCTACCCGAGCCCGTGCGACCGTTGCGCCGCCCGAATCGGTCCGCCGCACCCAACAGCAGACCCATCGCGATCAGTGTCACGGCTGAGAGTGCGAGGGCAGTCCGTGAAACCGGGTCCTGGTGGAAGTACTCGTCAATCGCGCTCTCGGCGGTCAGCCCGATCACAACGGCCGGGATCGTCCCGATTGCGATGAACAGGCCGAGCCGCCCCATCTGATCGTCGGGCAACTGTCCACGCAGCAGTCCGCGCCAACTTCGCAGGACGCCGAACAGCATCGCCAGCAGGTCGTTGCGGAAGTAGATCAGCACCGCCATTAACGTCCCGAGGTGGACGGCAACATCGAACGCCAGCCCGAACGGCTCCCAGCCGAACAGCCACGGGACAAAGATCAGATGCGCCGACGACGAGATGGGCAGGAACTCGGTCAACCCCTGGACGACGCCGAGGATGATCGCCTTGAGGATGTCCGTCATGGGCGGGAGTCGGGAGTCGGGAGTCGGGATTCGGGGGCATTGGCGATACCGCCCGTTCGGTCAGGGTAGGGGAGTGTCAGGACCGAGGGTGCCCGATACCCCCGAATCGCGACCCCCAACTCATGAATCTCTCGCATCTCATCCATCAGTCAACACCCCATTCACCCCTTCCGACCGCCGGACTTCGCGCCACGAGAGGCTCTCGCGCCACCAGTAGATCAGGCCAAGGACGGTGACGGGGAAGTAGAGGGCGGCGTGGACGACGATGGCGTAGGAGAGCGCCAGTTCCCGCTCGATTCCGAGCGCGCCGTTGAGGACAAGCAGCACACCTGTCTCGAATGGCCCGACGTAGCCGGGGGAACTGGGAATCAGCGTCGCGAGGTTTGCCACGGCTGTCACCATCAGGATCGCGAGCGCCGAGACATCGAGATTGAACCCCTGCGCGATCAGCAGGTACATCGACGCCTCAAGCAACCAGGCCAGCAGCGAAGTCAACGCGACGCTGATCAGGTCCTGCCGTCGCTTGAGGATGCCCAGCCCCTCGAAGAACGACTGGGCCATCTGCTCGACCCGCGAACTGACGCGACCAGGCAGGAACTTGACCGAGAGCAGGATCGCCCACTCGCGCAGTGACGGCATGAAGACGAACAGGACCAGCATGACGGTGAGCAGCGGGAACAGGATCGTCGCGATGATGGCGACTGCCCGCAGGTCGCTTGTCAACGCGATTGAGAGCGAGGCGACCAGCATGAAGATCAGCATCGTCAGGCCATCGAAGATGCGTTCGATCGCGATCGTCGCCAGCGCCGCCGTCTTGCGGACGCCGTAGCGCGCCGACAGCGCGTAGGAGCGAACGACCTCGCCAGCCCGAAACGGCAGGATGTTGTTAGCCATGAAACCGATGGCGACGACCGGGAAGACGCGGCGCGGTGGTATGTCCTGAACCGATTTCAGGAGCAGATGCCAACGGACCGAGCGGACGCCAACACCGAGGAAGTAGGCCGCGAGAGCCGGGACGAGCCAGATGTAGCTTGCTTCTCGCAGGGCCTCACCGATGCGCTCGAAATCCTGGCCGCGGACGGCGAAGTAGAGGAAAACGAGGCTGATTCCGAACCCAAGCCAGACGCGCCAGGAGCGCATGATCCTCCGGAGTGGCGAGTAGCTGTTAGCTGTCAGCGATCAGCCAAATAGCCGATAGCTTGAAACGATAAGCCGCGATCTTGCAAACCGTCCCGCGACATCCCGAAAGAATGGTCCCGGCACAATCGGGAAGGATACCACTGTGGGTTTGGGGATTCGGGATCGGGGATTCGGGGGCGTTGACGGCCGGTTCCTGATATTGAGGAACCGGGACTCGATCCTCTGAATCCCGAGATCGACCGTCAGTGGGCCTTCGCGCCTTCCGCCAGCAGTCCTCGGAAGATCTCCATCCGTTCGTCCATCGGGCGGAGCGAGCAGGTGTCGCACTTCTCGGTGCCGGGCAGGCGGTAGTTGAGGCAGCAACCACCGCGAATCTGAAAGACGCCGGACTGCCCTTCGTGCTGGAGTTCGATGTAACCAGCCCGACGCTTGTCGGTCATCCGGCTGACGAAGGCGGGAACGTCGTCGCGGGCGATCTGCGGATCGCCGAGCGCTTCCGAAATCCAGACGAGCGCGCTGACGAGGCGGTCAACATAGTTGGCGTGCATGCCGTTGAGTCCGTATGGCGCGACGGCGCGCAGGGTTGCGAAGAGCGGCCTGGCATGCTCGGTGTCGAGTTGGTTAACGAGCCGGTCGCGGAGCGCATCGACGTTCGGAAGTATCTCGGCGTCCGGGTGACCAGCGTCCCGGTCATCCGGCAGTGCTGCGAAGCGTGGTGAAGTAAAGCGGACTTCGCGGAGGTTGAATGCGACGGACGACGCGGAGAGGTCCGGGACGCGGCGGTCGATCACGTAGCAGGCCAGCGCGGCCAGCATCGGGCTCCAGAAGTAGCCAAGGACGAGGAACGCCGCAGCGATCTGCCGGTCGTCCATCTGATAGATCGCGAAGACCTGATCGAGGAGCGCGTTGACGGCGTCGGGATCGTTGACGACCTCCGATGCCAGGTACCAGCCTTCCGGGCGTTCGCCATAGCCGCCCGAGAAGTACTCGATCCGTTCGGCGGCGTGCGCCAGTGTCTCTGCCAGCGGTGTCGTCACAGTTGTCGCCACGATCGCTTCCACCCGTCTCCCGTTCCCTGCCTGGTGTTGAGACTATCCGGCGACCGGTACGGCCTGTTCCTCGCCGACCGCGGCCTGAATCGGCATCACGAGCGGTGCGCCCGTCAGTGGGTCATCGGTGATCGTCGCTTCGATGCCGAAGACGTTGCGCAGGATGTCGCCGGTCATCACCTCGGCGGGTGTGCCGGATGCGACCAGTTCGCCGTCCTTGAGCGCCACGATCAGGTCGGCGTAGCGTGCCGCCATGTTCAGATCGTGGAGGATGACGACGATCGTCCGTCCCTCTTCGCGGTTGAGTTTCCAGGCCAGGTCAAGCAGGTCGATCTGGGCGGCAATGTCGAGGAACGTCGTTGGTTCATCCAGCAGAAGGACCGGTGTGTCCTGTGCCAGCGCGAGCGCCATCCATGCCCGCTGGCGCTGACCACCAGAGAGCGTGTCGACTTCGCGATAGCGCAGGTCGGTGATCCCGCAGCGATCGAGGGCGGCGTTGATGGCCGTCTCATCCTCTTTGCGCCACTGGTGGAGGAACGACTGATGCGGCGCGCGACCAGCGGCGACAAGGTCTTCGACGAGGAATCCAGCTGGTGGTGTCGGCCCCTGAGAGAGCAGCGCCAATTTGCGGGCGAACTTGCGATGCGAGCCCTTGCAGACATCGCAACCGTCGAGTTGGACCTCGCCCTTGCTGGCCTTCAGCAACCGGCTACAGGTCCGCAATAGCGTCGATTTGCCGCAGGCGTTCGGTCCGATAATCGCCGTGATCTTGCCGGGTGGCAGCGTCAGCGAGACGCCATCGAGGATTGTCGATTTGCCATAGCCGCAGCACAGCGCGCGAATGTCGAAGCCGGTCGCGTCGTGACGCGGTGGGGCGGCCGGGCGGTCGTCCACGACAGCGCTGCGCGGCAGACAGAACGGCAGACCGCTGACCGGCTGGCGGAAGATGTCGCACTCGACGCCGTAGAGATCGGACAGCAGCGCCGGGTCGAGTACCTCGTCCGGCGCCCCTTCGCGGATGATCGCGCCATCGCGCATCGCGACGATCCGGTCGCTGGCGCGGGCGGCCTCGTTGATGTCGTGCAGGACCATCACGACCGTCTTGTCGGCCTCGCGGTTCAACTTCTGGACGAGTTCGATGATCTCCATCTGGTGTCGGATGTCGAGGAACGTCGTCGGCTCATCGAGCAGCAGTAGCGGCGTTTCCTGGGCGATCGCCATCGCCATCCATGCGCGTTGTCGCTGGCCGCCGGAGAGTTGATCGACGGGTCGCAGGCGCAGGTCGGTCATGCCGGTCAATTCAAGTGCCTCGTCGACGACTTCTGCATCACGCCGAGAGGGCGGCTGCAGGAACGACTGGTGCGGGTAACGCCCACGCCGGACCAGGTCTTCGACGGTGATGCCGCCTGGAGGTGCCGGCTGCTGCTGCATCAGCCCGAGCCGCTTGGCGACCTCGCGGGTCGGAAGCCGGTGAATCTCCTGCCCGTCGAGGATGACGGCGCCGTCTGCCGGACGCATCAGCCTCGCAAGCGCCCGCAGCAGCGTCGACTTGCCGCAGCCATTCGGACCGATGATCGTCGTGATCTCGCCGTCGCGGATATCGACCGAGAGGGCGTTGACGACCGGGGCCGGTCCGTATGCGAGCGTCACGTTATCCGAGCGAAGGCTTCGCGTTGACATAGCACCTACATCCGTGTGTTGAACCGGTACAGCAGGAACAGGAAATACGGCGCGCCGACGGCCGCCGTCACGACGCCGGTCGGCAGCGGGACCGGCAGCAGATGTTGCCCGACGATGTCGGCCATCAGCAGGAAACAGCCACCCAGGACGGCCGAGAAGAGCATAACGCTCCCCGAGAGCGGCCCGGCGATCATTCGCGCTGCGTGCGGGACCATCAGCGCGACGAATCCGATTGGGCCAGCCATCGCTGTCGCGACCGCGCAGAGGCCGCAGCCGACCGCGATCAGGCCGAGTCGCGTCCGCTCCAGCGAGAGACCGAGGCCGCGCGTGACGTCGTCACCGAGTTGCATCGTCCGCAGCGGCCAGGTCAGGATGATCGCGGCTGGTGCCAGCAACGAGACCGAGATGGCCAGTATCTTGACCTCATTCCAGTTGCTACCGTACAGCGAACCCATCTGCCAGACGACCGCCGGCCGGACGAGTTCAATCGGGTAGCGGACCGTCAGGAACGTCGTCAGCGCGCTCAATGTCGCCCCGATTCCGATCCCGACGAGGATCATCCGGTTCGGCGAGATGCCGCCCTTCCACGACAGGAGATAGATGATGACTGCCGTGATGATCGCGCCGAAGAATGCAGCCAGCGGCAAAAGCGCTGACGATTGTCCGGTGACGATCCAGAAGACGGCCAGCAGCGTCGCTCCAGTCTCGATGCCGATGATGTCCGGCGAGACGAGCGCGTTGCGGACCAGCCCCTGGAAGATCGCGCCGGACATTGCCAGCGCCGCGCCGATGAAGATGGCTGAGATGACACGTGGGAGTCGAAGCGTTCGGACGATGAACTCCTGATCTGGCGATCCGTCACCGATCAGGGCGCGACCGACGTCCGCAAACGGGATGCGATAGCTACCGAGCGTCATCGCCCAGGTGGCGAGAATCGCCAGGACCGCCAGCGTGATGACTGCGAAGATGAGGACGTGAACGTTGACCCGCGCTGAGAAGAAGCGCGTCCGGATCATCCGCTGACCCGGTTTCCGCATGACAGGCTGCATGTTCGCTTCCTGCATCATCAGGCCTCCACCGTCCGCTGGCGGGCGAGATAGATGAGGAACGGGGCGCCGACTACCGCGGTCATGATCCCGACCTGAATCTCTGCCGGTCGGGCGACGATGCGTCCGGCGACATCGGCGGCCGTCAGCAGGATTGCGCCGGTGATCGCCGAGTACGGCAGCACCCAGCGGTAGTCCGGCCCGATCACGGCCCGGACGATGTGTGGCGTGGCAAGTCCGACGAAGGCGATTGGCCCGGCTGCTGAGACGGCCGCGCCGACGACGATCACGACCAGCAGCGAGCAGATCAGCCGCATCCGACCAGTGTTCATGCCGAGCGCACGCGCCGACTCCTCGCCGAGATTGAGGACATTCAACTGGTGGCCGAGGAAGATCATCGCCAGCGTTCCGCCCAGCAGGAATGGCGACAGCGTCCAGAAGGTATCGAGGCTGCGACCGACGACCGATCCGGCCAGCCAGAAGCGGACCGTATCGAGGGTGTTTTCGTCGAGCAGCAACAGCGCGCTCGTCCACGAGCCAAGCAGGGCCGAGATGACGACACCGGCCAGCGCCAGTTTGATCGGCGATGGTCCGCCTCGTCCCGCCGAGCCGATTGCGAAGACCAGCAGCGAGGCCAGCAGTGCGCCCGCGAACGCGAACCAGACGTACTGCGACGGAGCGGAGAGGCGCAGGTAAAAGGTCGCCATCACGATCGCGAACGTTGCGCCGCTGCTGACGCCGAGGATTGACGGGTCGGCCAGTGGGTTGCGGGTAACCGCCTGCATCGTCGCTCCAGCGGTGGCCAATGCCGCGCCGACACCGAGCGCGATGATCGTCCGTGGCAGTCGCAGCGTGCGGACGACCGTCTGGTTGTAGACGTCTGAATCGTAGTTGAAGAGCGCAGCCCAGGCGTCGCCGGTGCTGATCTCGATCGAACCGATCCTGAGGCTGACGATTGCGATGGCCGCAACCGCGACGAGACCGGCAATCAGGCCAACGCCCCGGACCGCGAGTCCGGCTCCACTTTGCCGCTCGCGATTGCGCGTTGCCTGGATTGCCTGGGCTGTCTCGCTCGCCGTCATCGACGCCCTGTACCTACACGATCGTCTTCATCAATTACGAATTCCCAGCGGGAACGATCAGGCGCGTATCAATCAGATGCGAGTTGGCCGCGTCAATCCCGACTTAGAAAGTCGGAGTTATGATAGAGTCCGCACAGCGATCTGACAAGGCAGCCGAGAGTGCATCTTTGACCACTTGACACGCGCTCCTCTCATCATGTTACCTAATCCCGATAAAAATAGTCGGGATTAGCGTTCGCGGCCGCCAAGGCTGCAGCGCGGGGAGGGATGAGGGGAACAATGGGCTCGCACCGTGGTGACGGTTCCGAACACTGGCTATTCACGCGCAGGGTCAACCGCCGTCGGCTGCTGGCTGCGGTTCCTGGGGGACTGCTGATCGCCGCTGGACTGGCAGCTTGCGGTGGCGATGACGATGACGAACCAGCGGCGCCAACAGCGACCACCGCCGCACAGAGCGCCGCAACCCAGCCGCCAGCAACGGATGCGTCACCGACGACCAGTGATGCGACACCCGAATCAGGTGAGTTGCGGCTGATCCCACTTCCGCCAGCCGAACTTGGCGCGCCAGCCGTCCCGGAGCCGTTGCCCTCCGCCAACGCCGAGGCAATTGGCGTCGCAGAAGCGGTCGCTGCATACGATGAGTTCGGAACCGATGCCGCACCAGGTGTCTTCCCACGCACGATCCGTCACGCAATGGGCGAGACGACGATCGAGAGTCAACCGGTTCGCGTCGTCGTGCTGGATAGCGGTGAACTCGATTCGGTCGTTCGGCTCGGTGTGAAGCCGGTCGGCGCACTGGAGTACGATCACTCGTTGCTGCCCGATTACCTGGTCGAAGGCTTGAGCGAGGCGACTTCGGTCGGGACGCTGGCCGAGCCGGATATCGAAGCGATCGCGGCACTACAGCCGGACCTGATCCTGTCCAGCATGGTCCGGCACGAGGCGTTGTACGACACACTGGCGCAGATCGCTCCAACGGTCTTCGGTATTAGCACCGGCGTCGTCTGGAAGCAGAACTTCGCCCAGCATGCCCGCGCACTAGGGCGCGAGGTCGAGGCAGCAGAGGCCGTTCGCGAGTATGAGGAGCGCGTTCGCGATCTGAACGCCAAGCTTCCGGAGCCGCGCCCGACCGTGTCGGTCGTCCGTGTGCTGGCCGACAACCTCCGCTATTACCAGCTTGCCAACTACAGCGGCACGATCCTCACTGATCTCGGCCTGCCTCGTCCGGACTCGCAGAACGTCGACGACTTCGCACTGCTCAACCAGAGCCTTGAGACGCTCGGTCAGTTTGCCGACGCGGACTTCATCTTCGTCAGCCCGGCGCTGGGCGAGAACGACGAGTTCACTCAGGACATGCTCGACGGACCACTCTGGCAGAGCCTGAGTGCCGTACAGGAAGGTAACTACAAGGTCGTCCTCGACGACGTCTGGATGGCGGGGATCGGCTATCGTGCAGCCCAGGTCATCATGGATGAGATCGAAGAGGCGTTGTCCGGCTTTGCAGGCGCCCCGGCGTCTCCATCGACATCGGATGGTGAGTGGTCGTTCACCGACGATCGCGGCGAGACGATCACGTTGCCGCAGCGGCCCGAGCGGATCGTTCCGTACGTCCCGATCGCCGCGTCGCTCTGGGACTTCGGTGTTCGGCCGGTCGGTGTCTTCGGGACGACACGCAACGCCGACGGTGATCCAGAGATCACGACTGGTGATCTTGACTTTGACACTGTCGAATCGCTCGGAGAGACCTACGGCGAGATTGACATGGAAGCGCTTGTCGCGCTCAAGCCTGACCTGATCCTGTACGACATCTACGGTGAGTTCGACCTCTGGGGGTTGCCGCCGGAAGTCGTCGCTCAGGTCGAGGCGATTGCCCCGATCGCCGGGATCAGTTTCGTCAATCGGCCTGTCGACGAGACGATCGGCAAGATCGAAGAGTTGGCCGGGTTGCTGGGGGCCGACTTGAGCGCACCGGACGTCGTCGAAGCCAGGGAACGCTTCGACGAGGCCAGCGAGGCCGTTCGGACCGCCTGCGCGGAGAAGGATGGGCTGCTGGCGATCTTCTCGGCCGGTTGGACCGACAACTTCTACGTTGCCAACCCGCCGGTCTGGACCGACCTGATCTACTTCCAGAACCTTGGTCTGGATGTCGTCGTACCAGATATCGACGAAGGCGAACTCTGGGAAACACTAAGTTGGGAGCAGGCCAACAAGTATCAGGTTGACCTGATCCTCAACGACGCTCGTGTAGCAGCACTCGCGCCCGAGCAACTGGCCGAGTACCCAACCTGGATGGCGCAGCCTGCCGTCAAGGCCGGTCAGGTCGGCGAGTGGTACACCGAGTTCGTCCCAAGCTACAAGGGCTTCGCCGGCGTTCTCGAATCCCTCGCGGAGACCATCGAAGCAAGCGATCCGGACGTCGTGTAAGGCGTCGGGACTCGGGACGCGGGTGCTGAACCCATCGCGTCCCGCGTCCCACGTCCCACGTCCCGTTACTGCTCGACCAACTCAATCTCATACATCACCGGCCAGAGTTTGCCGGTGACGTAGATGCGGCCGGTGGCTTCGTCGACGGCGATGCCGTTGAGGACGTCGACGACTGCGTTGCCCTGGTCCCCGGGCTGGAGCAGGCCGGTCAGGTCGATCCAGCCGAGCACGTTGCCGGTGGCGGGGTCGATCCGAACGATCTGATCGGTCTGCCAGACGTTTGCCCAGACCTCGCCGCCGACCCATTCGAGTTCATTCAAGCGTGACACAGGCTGGTCGCCGTCCCGTACCTGAATGCGGCGGAGTTCGGCGAACGTGTTGGGGTCCCGGAAAAAGAGTGTGCTGGTACCGTCGGTCATCACCAGCCGCTGTCCGTCGTAGGTCAGGCCCCAGCCTTCGGTTGGGTAGGTGTGGGTGTCGACCTGCTCGAATGTCTCACGGTCGTACACGAATGCGATTTGTGATTGCCACGTGATCTGGTAAATGAGGCTGCCGACGACGACGATACCTTCTCCGAAGAACTCCTCTGCCAGGTTGACCTGCTGCAGCACTTCGCCGGTTTCGATGTCAACTCGCCGCAGTGACGAGTAACCGTTCAAGCCGGTTCCCTCGTACATCACGCCGTCTTCGATATCGAGCCCCTGGGTAAACGCGCCAGGATCATGGGGGTACGTGTTGACGATCCGGTAGCTGTAATTCCGCGGCTCGCCGGGAGTGACCGGCGTCGTTGGGCTCGCATCGCGAGTCGCGGTCGGATCACCGGCAGGTGTGCCGGTCTCGGTTGGCGATGCTGCTGCCGTTGGCGAACCTGCGGAGGTCGGCGTTGACGGCGTCGCAGTCGGAATCGGTGTACTGGTGACCTCGCCCCAGGTGTGACACCCGCCAAGCAGGACCGTTGCAGTGAGGATGAAGAGAAGAGTGATACTCGTTCGTCGCTGTTTCAATACCCTCGCGCTAACCACAAGACCCTCGCGTGAAACGCATATCCATCGACCTTCCTGGGTAGCGCCACTATGCCATACTTCACCGGCACATCAACGTCCACACGTGGAGGGATAAGAGAATCCGTGGCAGAGACGAGCAACCTGGGGTACCCGCGAATCGGCAAGCACCGTGAACTCAAGCGGGTGATCGAGCGTTACTGGTCCGGCAAGACCGGCGAAGACGAGGTCCATGCGGTCGCGAAGGAGATTCGCGCGGCGGCCTGGGCAGTCCAGCAGCAGGCCGGAATCCAGCACATTCCAAGCAACGACTTCACCTGTTACGATCACATCCTCGACACCGCCTGCCTCTGGGGTCTGGTCCCCGAGCGGTTCAACCACACGGCTGGTGAGCCGGTCTCGCTGGCGACGTACTCGACGATGGCCCGCGGCGGCGACCATGTCGCGGCGCTGGAGATGACCAAGTGGTTCGACACGAACTACCATTATCTCGTTCCCGAGTTCAATGGCCCTGCCCCGCAGCGAACGGGAAATGCCCCGGTCGATGCCTTTAAGGAAGCGAAGGCACAGGTCGGTGATGCGGCCCATCCGGTCATCGTCGGCCCGCTGACGTTCGTCCTGCTCGGCAAGCACCACACAAAGTCGATCGCTGACCATGTCAACGACCTCGTCCCGCTGTATCAGGAACTGCTGGCCGACCTGGCCGACGCCGGCGCCCAGTGGGTCCAGATCGACGAGCCGTGCCTGGTCCAGGACCGCACCGCCGAGGAACTGGCGCTGTATACGAGCGTCTACGGCGAACTGGCCGGTTCCAGCAAGCGGCCGATGATCATGCTCCAGACCTACTTCGGTTCGCTCGGCGCCAACTGGGACACGGTCGTGGCGCTGCCGGTCGAAGGCTTCGGCCTCGACTTCGTCCGCGATGGCGGCAATCTCAGCGACCTGCAGTCCAAGGGCTTCCCGGAGGGCAAGGTGCTGACGGCCGGCGTCCTGAATGGTCGCGCCGTCTGGAAGGCCGATCTCGGCAAGACGCTCGGCCTGCTGGAGACGATCGCCGAGACTGTCGATCGGAACTTCATCAGCGTTGCGCCGTCCTGCTCGCTGATGTTCCTGCCGCATGATGTCCGGCTGGAGTCGAGCCACGATGCCGATGTGCTGGCGAACCTCTCGTTCGCCGAACAGCGGCTGGATGAGATCGCCGTTCTGGCCAAGGGTCTCAGCGAGGGCCGGGATGCGATCAAGGCCGAACTTGACGCCGACGCGACTCGTCTCTCGAAACTGAAGGCGTCGGAGAACAACAGCACCCGCGAGCGGATCAACTCGCTGACGGATGCCGACTTCAACCGCCCGCAGGCGTTCAGCGAGCGTGTCGCCGCCCAGCAGCAGCACATCAACCTGCCGCCGTACCCGACGACGACGATCGGCTCCTTCCCGCAGTCGCCGGACGTCCGCTCGATGCGACTTAAGGTCCGCGGCGGCAAGATCACTCAGGCTGAATACGATAGCTGGGTGCAGGGCAAGATCGACGAACTGGTCGCCCAGCAGGAGGCAGTTGGCCTCGATGTCCTCGTCCACGGTGAGTTCGAGCGCTCCGACATGGTCGAGTACTTCGGCGAGCACCTTGGCGGGTTCATCACGACCGAGCATGGCTGGGTCCAGTCGTACGGCTCGCGCTGCGTCCGTCCGCCAATCATCGTTGGCGATGTCTACCGCGATCATCCGATGACGGTCAAGGAAGTCGTCTACGCCCAGTCGAAGACCAGCAAGCCGATGAAGGGGATGCTGACCGGCCCGGTCACGATCCTGAACTGGTCGTTCGTCCGCGACGACATGCCGCGTTCGGAAGTCGCCAACCAGATCGCGCTGGCGCTCCGTGACGAGGTTGCTGACCTCGAATCGGCTGGCATCCGCATCATCCAGATAGACGAGCCAGCCCTTCGCGAGGGCCTGCCGCTGCGCCGGGCGCAGTGGGCCGAGTATCTCGACTGGGCCGTCAAGGCGTTCCGGCTCTCGGCCGGTGGCGCTGCGCCGAGCACGCAGATCCACACGCACATGTGCTACTCGGAGTTCAACGACATCATTGAGAGCATCGACGCGATGGACGCCGATGTCATCTCAATCGAGAACTCCCGCTCGAACGAGGAACTGCTGCGCGCCTTCACGACGAACAAGTACGAGCGGATGATCGGCCCGGGTGTCTACGACATCCACTCGCCGGCTGTTCCGGCCACCGACGAGATCGTCGATCGGCTGAAGAACGCCGCCAACGTCCTCGGCAGCGACATCCTCTGGGTCAACCCGGACTGTGGCCTCAAGACCCGCAAGGACGAGGAAGTCTGGCCGAGCCTCGAGAACATGGTCGCTGCCGCCAAGGCGATGCGTGAGACTGTCGCCGCTGGCAAGTAGCCACAACACACAGCACATTCGTGAGACCGGAGCGCATGCCATGCGCTCCGGTCTCACTGTCTTCCTGACCGCGGATCGACTGCGCCCCGTTGCGATCCTGGAGGGTTTATCAAGCCACGGGTGTCGGATTGCGTCTGTCCCTCCCCCTGTCATCCCGACGAACGGAGGGATCTCGTGACTTGTTCGCGCCGTCGTGGGTCAACGAGGACGAGATCCCTCCTGCATCGGGATGACAGGGGGAACGGATTGGCACTTCGCGAACATGCGATCCGTCGAGATGGCTGTGGCGGACTACTCAACATGGATGACAACGGGGATGGCTCAGGAAGGCAGGGGGCGCCTTCACGACCATGCTGATGACCCGTTCGATTAGAGCGGTTCTCAGAAGCATTGCCTGTCGTCCACCGCCCAGAGGGCACCCGGCAGCGAAGGACCTCCCCTGCTGGGACCACCAACGGGTCTAACGAGGAGAGGTCCTTCGCTGCGGCTCAGGACGACAGGGTGGGCAACTATGCTGCAACCCGTTCGATTAGGCATTTCATCACTGGAACCGCAGCATCAGTTCGCTTCTCTTAGAACTTTCTCAGTTCGTTTTCAGATTCCAATGGTCCGAACGCGCTACACTGTACGTACAGGCTGTGACAGACAGGCACAGCCTGTACGACATCGCGTCGGTTGGGGAGCCGGCGGCGATGCGGAGTGGGGCCGTCTCGGAAGGGGGATTGATGGTGAGTGTTTTCACGCGACGTTGGACGCGAGTCCTCGGCGTAGCTGCGGTAGCGAGTCTCGCGCTGGCGATTCCTGCGGCAGCCGACCTCGACCTTATGCCAGGTGACGCGGCCCAGGTTGCCTACACCTATGGCGATGGCGTCTACGTCCGTTCGGCCCCTGATCCCGGCGCGGAAATCATCTGGGGGCTGCCCGAAGGACACGATCTGACGATCACTGACGGTCCGGTTGAGGCGTGGGACGGCTCGTACTGGTTTGCGGTTACGACGCCGACCGGCGACGGCTCGCTTTCCGGCTGGGTCAGCGCGGACTACGTCAGTGGAGGCACGGTCGTCGTCCCACCGCCATTCTTTGACGAGTCGGCTGCTAGCGGTGTTCCTGTTTACCTCGACAACGGTGGCGAGTCGCTGAACCTGCGGACCGGGCCGTCGTTGTTCGCTGATGTCGTGACAACGATCCCTGACGGTGCTGGCGTCGAGGTGCTCTCGCCGGTCACGGTCGATGAGGAGGGCATCGCGTGGTCGCTGGTGCGCTATGACGGCGTCGTTGGCTACAGTGCTGCCTCGTACATCGGTGGCTTCTCGATGGAGAGCACGACCCTCGATGACGGCCTGCTGATGGTCGTCGGCACCGGTGGTGATGGTCTGAGCGTTCGCGAAGGTCCAGATGTCTCGGCAACGCGCCTCGGGACGCTCGACGAAGGCAGCCTCGCGACGTTGCTGGACGGCCCGGTGATGGATGCGGCTGGGGACTCGTGGTATCAGGTCGAGGCGGCCGGGATGGTCGGCTGGTCGCATGGTGCTTACCTCGGTGCCGCGTCAATTGGGCCAGCCGTCGCGAGTGGAAGTTCGACCGGCGCCGCTGTCGTCGAAGCGGCGATGGCCTACATCGGCGTCCCGTACGTCTGGGCCGGGACGACTCCTGCCGGGTTTGATTGCTCGGGCTTTACCTGGTTCATCTTCAGTAACGTCGCCGACGAGAACTTCCCACGTCCGAACGAGGATCAGGTCGTCTACGGCACCGAAGTCGCCCTCGGCAATCTCGCCCCCGGCGATCTTGTCTTCTTTCAGAACACGTACCAGTGGGGTCTCTCCCACGTCGGTATCTACATTGGCGACGGCCAGTTCATCGCCGCCAGCGGCGAGCACGACTCCGTTGGTATCAGCAGCCTGTCGGACCCGTACTGGGCGACGCGATATGTGACGGCGCGGCGGGTCGGGTAGATGCTAGGTACCAGGTATTAGGTGTTAGGCATTAGGGGTTCCGGAATCCGTTCGTCTGCTGTAGTCGGGATCTCATCGCGGACAGCATTTTGCCGACCTGTGCGATGAGATCTCGAACAGTCGAAGTGAGAGCAACTTCGACGTAACCGAGGCGGCAAATGAGTTCGACATACGTGTCGAGTTCCATTAACGAGCCCCGTGCGATTCGCAGGAACTGTACGTATTCGCGTGGCGTTCCTCGGCCCTTGCCTTCGGCGATGTTCGCGGGGATTGATACAGCTGCGCGCGTCATCTGGGATGCCATTGCGAATCGCTCGTCCGATGGGAGCATCCTGGCCAACTCATAGACCTTGACAACCAGATCCATCGCCTTCTGCCAGACGACCAGATCGCGATGCGATGCTGCCGCGCTCAATTCAGCCGCCCCCAATCCCCTAACGCCTAATACCTAACACCTAGCACCTACGCCGCTACGGTTCCCACTCCATATCAGCGTCAAACGGGTAGATCGGACGCTTGATGTTCTTGAATTCGAGGTGCTCGATGTGTGGGCTGCTCAGGCCAGGGGTGTCGACCTCGATGATCTCCTTTGCGATCGGGGTGAAGGCGGCTCGGTAGTGGACTGAGGATTTGACGACGAGGATCTGTTGCTCGGTTGGCTCGATTCCCTGTGAGCGGAGCATTTCGAGATCGGTTGGCTGCTGGCGATAGGTGGTCGTCATTGCGAGGACGCTGCCGCCGTTCTGGCCCCTGAGTTCCAGGATGGCGGTCGGGCCGACGCTCTGGCGCATGCCGGTCCCCATCAGTCCTTTGTTGATCCAGGTGCCGTCGGTCAGTCGAACGACCGTCGCGGTGACATCCAGCGTCTCGCCGTGGAACGAGTCGACCTTGCCGCCGAGTCTGGTCTGGAAGGTAGCCCCTTCGCCGGCCGCAATTGCCTGCTGAACGACCTCCGGATCGGCGAACGGCGCGATGACGGCCTTCGTTGCGCCGAGACGGAGGAGCGCTTCGAGCAGAACGGTCCCGTCGGCCGGGGTTCCGCCACCAGGGTTGTCGCCGATATCGGCCAGCACGATTGGACCTTCGGGTGCGGCCATCGCTCGCTTGACTGCCTCATCGACCGGCGTTGGTGTGACGATGAATTCGGCCCGCCGCTCCCAGATGTAACGGGCGAGTCGCTTGGCGCCGTCTTCGGCCTGCTGTGGGTTGTTGTCGGTCGTGACAATGATCGTAAAGTTGGTCGGCTCGATGTCGGCCCACGGGAAGCCCGGCAGGTACGACACGTTCAGGACGCCGCGCTCGCTCTCGATGTCATGGGCAAGGTGCTTGACGCCCAGCATTGGCTCGGCGTGTGAGTACTGCCGCTGCCCACCGGCCAGCATCGGGATCTTGATAACGTGGCTGACTGGCTTCGCCCCGCCGCGAACGATCCTCGCCAGTAGCAAGCCGGCCTCGAAGGCGCGCTCGTATGGGTCGGTGTGCGGGTACTCGTCGAACGCGATGGGAATTGAGACGAGGTCGACCATCTCCTGCGTGATGTTCCCGTGCAGGTCAAGCGTGACGAGAATCGGCGTCTCGGGTGGCAGGGCCTCGCGGACGGCCCGCAGGACGTAGCTCTCGCCGTCGTCGTCCAACTCGCTCACCATCGCGCCGTGCAGGGCCAGCAGGACACCATCGATCGGGCCATCGTCCTGCGCCTTCCGGAGCCGGTCGACCAGCCGCTGCGTCAGCGTCTCGGTCGCCTCGGCAGTGACCTTTCCGGACGGCTGGGCGTGGGCCATGATCGTCGGCACCACCTCGAACCCCATCACCTGGGCCGCGTCGATAAACCCGCCACCGGCGGACTTCGTTCCTGTCAGTTCGTCGATCAGCGCCTGATCTTCCTGATAACTTCGCTGGACGAAGTCATCCAGCGTCGTCGGCATGGTCGCGAACGTGCTGCTCTCGTGGGCGATCCCACCAATGGCCACGCGCATGAGTCCATTCCCTCCCTCTCGGCTGTCCACTTCGGAATCCCCGTCATCCCGCGTGGAACAGGGGATGACGGGGCCGCCTGTTCGGCCATTCAGACACCGCGCAGTCTAACCTGACTTTTGCGGGCTGACGCCCGTTTCCGCGGAGAATGGTGATTGCTCGTGTCTTACAGCAGCGCTCCGTCGTCGTCCTTGAGCATTCGCGCACGGATGATCGGGAAGGGCGGCGCACCGTTGGCGAGGAATGCGTCGTGGAACTCGCCGAGTGAGAAGCCGTTGCCCTGCTCGCGTTCGGCGTCTGCCCGGAGTTTGCGCAGCATCAGTTTGCCGAGGGTGTAATTGCCGTAGCCCGGATCGAACGTGCCGCGTTCGGCTTCTCGCCTGGCGGGCAGTTCATCCATCAGCGTCGCGTCCATGATGATTCGCGTCGCCTCATCGACGGTCATCCCGTCGCAGTGCAGGCCGATTGCGACCATGTAGCGCGCATTCCGCAGCAGCGCGGCCTGGAGTTGGGCTACTCGCTGGGCCGGGTCGTTGTTGCCATAGCCCTCGTCCAGCATCATCTCTTCGACGTAGTGCGCCCATGCCTCCCAATGCGTGAAGGAGTCAAACGCCTTCTGGACGGCGGTCGGCGCGAGCCGCTTGTGCATCGACTGGACGTAATGCCCTGGATACGCCTCATGCGCCGACGTGTTAGCGATTGACGCGTAGAAGAAGCGGCGCATCCACTGTTCCTTCTGGGCCGTCGTCCAGTCCGGCTCGGGCGAGGTGACAAAGTAGTGGGCACCGCTGGCCTCGTCTTCGAAGGCTCCCGGCGAGTCCATACTGGCGAAACTCCAGCGGTGGAACGCGGGCGTTTCAGCCACCGTCGCATCCACCGCCGAAGGGATCGTCACCAACTGGTTCCGGACCGCAAACTCCTTGAGGTCGGCCAGAACGGCGCGTGTTGCGTCGAGGAGGTCGTCGGGTGCCGGGTGGTCTTCGCGCAACCGGTCGGAGACCTCGCGGGTCGTCGCGTTGGGGTCAATTTTCGCGCAGACCTCGACCAGCATCGCCATGTTGCGGTCAAGGTCCGCCTGACCGGCGGCCCGTAACCGATCGAGTGGGAGGTCTACCAGTTCGAACGTTTGCAGGAGGCTGAGGAACCGCTCGCTGCCGATCGCGAAATCGTCGCTGGCGGCTGGTTCCAGCGTCGTGAGGTGGTCGACGAGGTCCGCGATCGCGTTGATGGCGACCTCCGCAGCCGTCTCGATCTGGCCGGTGAGTGTGCGGTCAGTCGAGGCCGAGATCGCTTCCAACAGGTCCTTTTGCATGAACGCGATGTGACCCCGGAACGCCTGCCGAGCCTGGCGGATGTCGATCCTCGACAGTGGTTCGGAGCCGTCGAGGTTGCTGGCTGCGTTACGCAGCGCGTCCGGAATTGCCTTCAGATGGCTGAGTAGCCCCCGCAGACGGTCATCGAGGGGCGCATAGTTGCGGCGAATGTAGCCGGAGACGTCGATCGTGTCGTTGTAGTGCAGTGGACGGCGACGATGCGGCTGGAGTTCGTGCAGGGCGAACGTCTCTGCACCGTGGACCCAGCGCAGGGTGGCGAGGTCTTGCCGGTCGTCGTCATTGACCGCGAGACTTGCAATCTCACTCAGGATCGTCGCCCAGTCGTCGAGTGTCGCCAGTCTGCGACTGACGTTCTCCGCGGAGTAATCGGTCACCCGGCCATCGCCGCTGTGAATCCCCATGTAGGCCGCGCCAAATGGAAAGAACCCGTAGGCCGCCCGCTCTCGTGGGTACATCGCGGCGTAGTCGTTGAGGTAGGCGTCACCCGCTTCCCTGACGCTGCCGAATCGCTTCGTTTCGCTCACGTGTTGGTCCCCTCCCGCATACACATCACGTTCTGACGGAGTGTACAGGGGTGAGTGAGTGTGGCCGACAGGTCGTTAACTCGCGGCTCCATTGGCCGGAGGGGCGACCGGCAGCGATCCGCTGAAGATCGCGCCACCCTCGGGTCGGTTGGCTGCGCTCAGGTCGCCACCGTGCGCGAGGATGATCCGGCGGGCGATCGTCAGGCCAAGACCCGCGCCGCCGGTCTGACGGTTGCGTGATCCCTCGCCGCGATAGAGCGGGGAGAAGATGTGCGGCAGGTCGTCCGGTGGGATTCCTGGGCCGGTGTCGGCGACCGAGAACTCTACGCCGGTGGGTACGCGACGGCAGGTAATCTCGACTCGCCCGCCTGACGGCGTGAACTGGATCGCGTTGTCGATCAGGTTCTCGATCGCGCGGGTGAGCAGGTGCGGGTCGCCCTGAATCGCGCATGCGAACGGGCCAGTGTCGATTGAGAGCGCAACGTCTTTCGCGGCAGCCAGAGGCGCGATGTCCGCGACGATCTTGGTGAGCATTTCCGATAGGTCAAGCGGTTCGTGAGCAGGTGTCTGGTCGAGGTATTCAAGGCGGCTGAAGTCGAACAGGTCGCTGATCAGTCGTTCGAGGACATCGGCTTTCTCACGGGCGACGCGGATGTAGCGTGCCTGCTGCTCGGGGTTCGTCGCGACACCGCTCTCCAGCCCTTCCAGATAGCCACGCAGCGCGAAGAGCGGTGTCCGCAGATCGTGCGCGACGGCGCCGATGAACAGCCGTCGCTCCTGCTCCAGTTCGGCCTGCTCGGTGAGCGATGTTCGTAACGCGGCACTCATCGCGTCGAAGGCGATGTTGACCTGATCCACCTCACGCACTCGCGATCGGGGCAGGCTGATGTCCAGATCCCCGGCAGCCACCTGGCGGGCGGCCCGGCTGGTCGCTGCAAGTGGCCGCAGAATCGTCCGACCAAGGAACCATGCGATACCCGCCAGCGTAAGCCCCAGCGTCGTCAGACCGACGAGGGGGATAAACTCGACCGGCACTTCGTCCGGTGGCCCTTCGTCCGGATCAGCGTAGACGTAGGCGACCAGTTCCGGGTCCGTGTTCCGAATCGTGACGCGCTCGACTTCGCGATGGCGTTGCGTGCCGAACGGATCGGGCGAACTGCGATAGAGTTCGCGATCACCTTCCTTCAGGATAAATACGATATTGTCTTCAGCCAGGGTTGCCCGGGTTGACTCCCGCCAGGCTGGGTCGGTCCACTGCTCGGCGCCGTCGCGAATGCGATCGACAGCGGCGTCCTGTTCGTCGTACGGATTGTGGCCGACGGTCGAGACGGCGAACACGACGATGACGCAGGCTGGGACGAGGAACGTCACCAGCAGCGCGAGCGCCAGCCAGCGCCGCATCGGCAGCGTGCGCGGACCACTCACCCGCGACGCTCGCCTTCGAAGCGGTATCCAACGCCCCAGACGGTGGTGATGTAGGTTGGGTTGGCGGGGTCTTCCTCAATCTTCTCGCGCAGCCTGCCGATGTGGACCGTCAGCGTATGCCGGTCCCCATAGGCTCCCCAGAGTCGGTCGAAGAGTTGCTCGCGGGTGAAGACCTGGCGTGGAGACTCTGCCAGCATCTGCAATAACTCGAACTCGCGGGCTGTGAACGAGACCGGCTTACCATCCACGCGCACCTCATGAGCGCGAACGTCGATGACCAGTCGTCCGAAGTCAAGGATCGCTGCAGGAGCCTCACTCCGGCTGGTTCGACGAAGGACGGCTTTGACCCGAGCGACGACTTCGCCTGGCGTGGCTGACTTGACGATGTAGTCGTCAGCGCCCAGCCCGAGCCCACGAATCTTGTCGCTGTCTTCCTGTTTCGCGCTCAGGAAGAGGACCGGGACGTCGCGTGTCTCACGGATCCGGCGGAGGACCTCGAAGCCGGTGATGCCCGGCATCATCACGTCGAGCAGGACACAGTCGACCGGCGCCGACGCCAGCGTATCGAGCGCGGATGAGCCGTCACTGGCCGTCAGGACCGTGTAGCCGGCCGCTTCGAGGAAGTCGCGCATGAGTGTCGCGATGTCCTCTTCGTCGTCTACGACCAGCACGGTTTGTTGCTGCTCCATTGGAATCCTTCCTTCGATCCGAACGGCGCGACCGTCCTTGCACCGCAGTATGGACGACGGTTCCAGATGCTCGCCACACGTTTTCGCCCATCTGACGAAGCCGCAACAGGCTGTTGATCAACTGTTGAGGTTTGCCCCAACAACGTGTTGATCGTCGTCCCCCAGACTGGATATCAGAACGAATTGCCACGCACCCGATCCGGAAGGAGGACCTCGATGGACATACAGACGCTTGCGAACAGCCTGGTGCTCTTCAGACACGACGGACCCTGGGGAGACAGTGAGTACTGGTGGATAGGAAGGCTCGTCATGCTCGTACTACTTGCGATTCTGATCTTCTGCCTCTTCTGGTGGACCCGGCGCAACGGTTGGCGCCACCACGAACCGACGCCGCTGGAGCGCGCACACGGCATCCTCGCCGAACGCTTCGCACGCGGCGAAATCGACGCCGAAGAGTACCGGGAGCGGCTGAGTCAGCTTGGGTAGCCATTAGCGGTTAGCCATTAGCCGTTAGCCAGTCCGTATGCATCGGAAGGGCTGGCCCGCCTGATACAGACCGACAGGCTAACGGCCAATGGCTAACCGCTAATGGCTCAACAATGAAAGGCACAACCACATGACAGCAACAATGCAGAAGCCACGCGCCAGTGTCGATCAGGGGCGACGGGTTGGGCGAGACATCATCGCCGCTACCAACGTCGTGAAGACGTACGAGACGGGCAAGGTCACGGTCAACGCCCTGCGCGGCGTCAACTTCTGGGTCGAACGGGGCGACATGGTCGCCATCATGGGCCCCTCCGGCTGTGGCAAGACGACGCTGCTCAACTGCCTCTCGGGCCTCGACACCATCAACGACGGCCAGATCCTGATCGACGGGACCGACCTGGCCGTGCTCTCGGACAACGACCGGACCGAGTACCGGGCCGAGAACATGGGC